>OGOG01001579.1_pt1 | contig 21772 bp, 15 predicted proteins | sample 1552581 | NCBI WGS metagenome assembly OGOG01 (sample SAMEA2580152, study PRJEB22360) | human gut metagenome | biome: human gut; feature: human-associated habitat; material: faeces | place: Denmark | collected 2008/2010 | reverse complement strand
GTCATAGCCGCCTCCTATCTTCCCCTCGAGCCAGCGCTTTCCTTCGATCTGGCGGCGCTCGGCATGTTCCTTTTCCTCGCTTACGCCGTCGTGCTCCTGTGCGCCAGTGCGCAGGGGGCTCGGCGGCGCACTCTTGCGGCCTTCACGGGCCTCATGGTGGCGTTTGCCGCCGGATGTCTCGTCGGCCGCCTGTGCATGGCGCTCTGCTTCGCATTCGCCGAGCAATTCGCGTCGAACATCATGGTGCTCTTGTCGATTCTGGCCGCCAATGCCGCCATGATCATCCTCGTGAGACGGGGTGTCACGCCGACCCGTTCGGCGGAGCTTTTCGAGGGCGAGCAGACAACGGATGGTCTCGGCGCGGCCCGTTGCGCCAAGGTGGATCGCGTGGCCGCCGCCTGCGGTTTGGGCGAGCGTGAGAAGGAGGTGCTCACGCTGCTCTTGGAGGGATGCTCGGCCAGCGAGGTGGCCTCTGCCATGGTCGTGGCCAACGGCACGGCGAAGTCGCACATCCGTCACGTCTACAAGAAGCTCGGCGTCCACAGCCGCGACGAGCTCTTCGAGAAACTCGGCATCGAGAGAGAAGAGAAGAGCAAGCAATCAGTGTAGCAATCTGAAACGAGCAGGCTGCGGGTAGGGCGAGGGATCCGGCCCGCAGCCTCAATAATGCAGGGCCCGAGGTGGCCGAGGGGGTGTCGCGCGCAGTTCATTGAAGTGCATAAGATAATATTGCGACCTCGACGGGCCCTGCACTTCAATGCTGTTTGAGCACGGCACCCCCTCGGCCACCTCGGGCCCGGAGGGATAGAGAAGCAAAAAAGACGTTATTTCCCCTGCGCCTGCACGGCGGTGATGGCCACCACGCCCACGATGTCGTCAGCCGAGCACCCTCGGGACAAGTCGTTCACCGGGGCGGCGATGCCCTGCAGGATGGGGCCGAGCGCCTCGGCCTTCGCCAAGCGCTGCACCAGCTTGTAGCCGATGTTGCCCGCGTCGATATCCGGGAACACGAGCACGTTGGCGCGGCCCGCGACAGGGGAGGCTGGCGCCTTCGCCGCGCCGATCTCGGGAACGATGGCGGCGTCCAGCTGCAGCTCGCCGTCTACCGCGAGTTCGGGCGCGAGCTCCTTCACCTTGGCCGTCGCGCGCACCACCTTGTCGGAATCGTCGTTTTTGGCCGAGCCGTAGGAGGAATGCGACAGCATGGCGATGACCGGCTCGGCATCGGCGAACAGCGACCGCCACGCCGCCTCGGCGTTGATGGCGATCTGGGCCAGGCGATCGGCGTCGGGCTGCACTTCCAGGCCGCAGTCGGAGAAGATGAAGGTGCCGTGGTGGCCCAAGTCGCAGTCGGGCACGTTCATGACGAAGAACGAGCTCACCATCTGCGCGCCGGGAGCGGTCTTCAGGATCTGCAGGGCCGGGCGCAGCACGTCGCCGGTGGAGTGGCAGGCGCCCGAGACGAGGCCGTCCGCTTCGCCCATCTTCACCATCATCATGCCGAAGTACAGCTCGTTGTCCATAAGCTCGAGGGCTTGCTCGAGCGTCATGCCCTTCGCCGCGCGCAGCTCGGCCAGCTTCTCGGCATAGGGCTCGCGCAGCTCGGAGGTGCGGAAGTCGACGATGCGGGCGCCCTCCAAGTTGCAGTCAGCAGCGGCGATGTCGTCGGCGTCGCCCAAGACGATGAGGTCGGCGATGCCCTCGGCGAGAATCGCCTCGGCGGCCTTGAGGGTGCGGATGTCGTTGCCCTCGGGAAGCACGATGGTCTTCTTGTCGGCCTTCGCGCGGGCGATCATGGAATCGAGGAACTGGCTCACGGGAACGTCCTTTCTCACGGGTATCCTGCCCTCATGATAGAGCACGGGCCGCCGCCCCGCACGGCGCGACCGCGCGGCAGGTTCATTTATTCGGTTTGTATGGGGTTTGGAGGCCATCGGATGCGGGCTGGGTACAATATCCTCCGAACGACGCCGCCCGAGCGCCGGCGCCCCATTCGCATCAACGAGTACGAGGGAGAGAACCCGTTATGGCCGTTAATTACGCCGATTTCCGCGATATCGCCATCGAAGACTACGACGCCGTCGTTGTCGGCTCCGGTTTTGCTGGGGCTGTCAGTGCCCGGCAGCTTGCTGAAGAGGGCGGTCTTCGCGTGCTCGTCATCGAGAAGCGCGCGCACATCGCCGGTAACATGTATGACGAGTACGACGAGGCCGGGGTGCTCGTGCACCGCTACGGGCCGCATATCTTCCATACCAACGATCAGCGCGCCTACGACTATCTTGCCCGCTTCACCGAGTGGTCGAGCTACCAGCACCGGGTGCTCGCCGATTGGTACGGCACCTACATGCCCGTGCCCTTCAACAAGAACTCTATGGAAATTGCCTTCGGCGACGAGAAGGCGGCCCGGCTCATCGAGAAGCTCGTCGACACCTTCGGCGACGAGCGCAAGGTCACCATCAACGAGCTGCGCGCCCAGGAGGATCCGGAGCTTCAGGAGGTGGCGGACTTCGTCTACCAGAACGTGTTCCTCTACTACACCCAGAAGCAATGGGGCCTCACTCCCGAGGAAGTGGATCCCTCGGTGACCGCGCGCGTGCCCGTCTTCATCTCCCGGGACAATCGCTACTTCCAGGACGCCTTCCAGGGGATGCCGGTCGATGGCTACACGCGCCTGTTCGAGAACCTGCTCGGCCACGAGAAGATCACCGTCTGCCTGAGCACCGAGGCGGAGAGCGTGTTCGATCTCGTCTTCGCCGGCCGCGAGGAGGATGCCCCCCTGGAGGCCATCCACATCAAGGGCGTGCCGTTCGCAGGCCCCATCGTCTACACCGGTCCGCTTGACGAGCTGTTCCTGGGGCGCTTCGGCCGTTTGCCCTACCGCTCCCTCGATTTCGTCTACGAGACCTTCGACGAGACCTACCACTTGCCCTGCGGCACCGTGAACTACACGGTGACCGAGGACTACACTCGCATCACTGAGTTCAAGTGGCTCACGGAGCAGACCGGCGACAAGACCACCATCATGCGCGAGTACTCCCGGGCCTACGAGGATCCGGCGACGCAGATTCCCTACTACGCCATCATCAACGACGACAACGACGCGCTCTATGCGCGCTACCGCCGCCTGACCGACGCGCTGCCGAACTTCCATCCGCTGGGTCGTTTGGCCGAGTACCGCTATTTCAACATGGACAAGGTGGTCGCCGACGCGCTGGCCGCGTCCGAGAAGATCCTGACGGAGACGGCCGACGCCTAGGCCGCCGTGCGAGGCAGCACGCCCGCACACCGAGACCCCGACGAAGGAGGCGCTTTTGAAGACCATCACGTTCGCCGTGCCCTGCTACAACTCGGCAGCCTACATGGATCACTGCGTGGAGACGCTGCTCGCCTGCGGCGAGGACATCGAGATCCTGCTCGTGGACGACGGCTCGACCAAGGACGACACAGCGGCCATCTGCGACCACTGGCAGAACGAGCACCCCGACATCGTCCGCGCCATCCATCAGCCCAACAAGGGCCACGGCGGCGCGGTGAACACGGGGCTCGCCCATGCGACGGGCTTCTACTTCAAAGTGGTCGACTCCGACGACTGGCTCGATCCGGCGGCCATGTTCCCGCTCATGGTGTACCTGCGCAGCCAGCTGGACGCGCCGGTGCCCTGCGACATGGTGGTGGCCAACTACGTCTACGACAAGGTGGATGAGGGCGAGCAGAAGGTCATGGGCTACGGCAACGTGCTGCCGGAGGGCTATGAGTTCGGCTGGGACGAGGTGGGCACCTTCCTGCCGAGCCAGTACCTGCTCATGCACTCGGTGTACTATCGCACCGAGATGCTGCGCAAGATGAAGCTGACCCTGCCCGAGCACACCTTCTACGTGGACAACATCTTCGTCTATGAGCCTTTGGTCTACGTGCGCACCATGCGCTACTTCAACGTGGACGCCTACCATTACTTCATCGGCCGCGAGGATCAGTCGGTCAACGAGAAGGTCATGATGGGCCGCATGGACCAGCAGCTGCGCGTTACGCGGCAGATGATCGACAACGTGGATCCGCAGGCCGTGCGCAATCGCCATCTGCGCCACTATCTGCGCAACTACCTCTCCATGATGATGTGCATCTGCTCGGTGTTTCTGCGCATGCGCGGGGGAGAGGCCGACGAGCGGGATCTGAAGGATATCTGGGCCTACTTGAAGGAGCAGAACCCGTCGCTCTACCGCCGGGTGCGCTCGAACGCGCTGAATCTGGCCACGAACCTGCCCACGGAGGCCGGCGAGAAGATCGGACTCAAGGGCTACCAGATCGCGCAGAAGATATTTAAATTCAACTAACGTCGCGTATTGGCCGCGTAAAGCTCCAGAAGGCCGCGGAGGGCGAGGGTTTGGTCGACGGTGACGGCGTGGGTCATGAGGGCGGCTATGGCTTCGGCGTGCTGGCCCACGAGAACGACCGGCGTGGTATAGCCGCAATCGGCCCAGATCATGTCGATGAGGCCGTCGATGCGGGCCACCTCCCCCATGACGATGCCCGCCTGCATGGCCTCGACGGTGGTGCGGCCGAGCAGCGACTTGGGGGCCCTAAGTTCCACGGCGGCCAGCTGGGCGGCCCCGCGGGCCAGCGCCTGGGCGCCGAGCTTCATGCCCGGGGCGATGATGCCGCCGCGGAAGGCCCCCGTATCGTCCAGAAGCTCGAAGGTGGTGGAAGTGCCCAGGTCGATGACGAGGGTCGGCGCGCCGTAGGAGCTCTTGGCGCCCACCATCTCGGCGACGCGATCGGCGCCCACGGCCGTGGGGTCGGAGAAGTTCATCTTGAGGCCCGTCTTCAGGCCGGGGCCCACGGTGAGCGGGCGCGTGTCCGTGAGGCGCCGAGCCGCGTCGGCCCACACGCCGGTGAGGGCGGGGATGACCGAGGCGATGATGGCCCCGTCGGCCAAGGGCGCGCCTTCGGGAAGCTCAATGGCGCACGGTGCTTCCGGCTCGATGGGCGCCAGCCCGCGGGCGAGGGCGTCGAAGAAGCCGAGGACGCAGGCCACGGCGCCATCGGCCGTCTCGCCGGGGTTCGTGGGGACGGCCCACTGGGAAACGAGCCGCCCGTCTTCGGCCAGCCCGATCCGCGTCCGCGTGTTCCGTATGTCGATCGCCAAAACCAGCGCCATGCTCACTTCTCTTTCGTCCGTTCCGCTCGTGTGATCTTCGTCAACGATATCTTACGCGATCCTATTTTACTGATCGGTTTTCATTTTGAGCGCGAAAATGCCACTTCGACTCCGGAATGGTAATCCGCCCCTTGCCAAAGCGGGCCCCAACTGGCATCTGGTGCCAAAGCGGGCCCCAACTGGCATTTTCTTTTACCAAAGCAGGGTTGAAGTGGCATTTCCTTGCAAGTTTCCTAAAAAGCCTGAGAATTGATGGGGCGCAGCGGGGGGGGGGTTCAATGATGGGGCTACTTGTAGTCCTCGACGTTTTTGGAGGAGGAGCCGGTGGTGTTGCCGGATTGGCGCAGCTCGAAGCCGAAGCGCACCGTGCCGTCGCCGAAACGCTCCTGCAAAGCGTCGGTGGCGGCCAGAAGGCTGCGGCGCTTCTCCTCGTCGCGGATGAGCGCCTCGCTTTGGGCCGCGCTCGCGCGGTCGTCGTCTCCGAGGGCGGCAGTGTCGAAGAGCGCTTCCTGCACCGGGGCGCCGTCCTCCTCGAAATGAGTCACGGCGACGCCGAGCAGGCGCACCTTCATGCCCGGCGCCCACAGCTCCCTCGCCAGGCGGTGCACCACGGGGGCGAAGGCGATGTCGTCGTCGGTGGGGACGGCCAGCGCGCACTGGGCTGAGCGCGTCGTGCGATTGTCGTAGCGCATCTTCACGGCCACGGTGCGTCCCTTGAGCCCCTTGCGACGCAGGCGCCTCCCCACCTTTGCCGCAATGGTGGAAAGCGCCGCTTCGATGTCCTCGCGCGTCTCCAGATCATGGGCGTAGGTTACCTCGTTGGAGACCGACTTCACCTCGTCGTCCTCGGCCACTTCCGACCGGTCGCGCCCTAAGGCCCGGTCGCGCATCATCTCGCCGTTCTTCCCGAAGATCTTCCGCAGAAGGGCGCCGTCGGCCCGGCCCATGGCTCCCAAGGTGCGCACGCCGTGGGAAAGGAGCGTCTTCTCGGCGGCGGCGCCCACGCCGGAGAGCGTGCGCACGGGCAGCTTCTCCAGAAAGGCCGCCTCCGTGCCGGGGAAGACCACGGTGAGCCCCCGGGGCTTGTCGCGGTCCGAGGCGATTTTCGCCACGGATTTCGAGGTGCCCACGCCGATGGAGCAGGTGACGCCGAGGGCGGCCACGCGCTCCTGGATGCGCTGGGCCACGAGAACCGGGTGCTCGGTGTTCACGGCAGTGGGGGTGACGTCCATAAAGGCCTCGTCGATGGAGACCTGTTGCACGTGGGGCGTCTCGTCTCGCAGGATGGCCATGATGGCGGCGGACACCTCGCGGTAGCGGTGGAAATGGCCATGCGTCCAAATGGCCTCGGGACACAGCGCTCGTGCTAGCGACGAGGCCATGGCGCTGCGCACTCCGAAGGCGCGGGCCTCGTAGGAGCAGGTGGAGACGACTCCGTGGGCGTCCGCATCGCCGCCGACGATGACGGGCTTGCCCCGCCAGGCCGGGTGGTCCAGCTGCTCGACGGAGGCGAAGAAGGCATCCAGATCCACCAACAGGATGGCCGGGCCCTCCCACGGCGGCAGGTAAGCGTCGCTATCGTTCACTGGCCAAGAAGAACAGGGCCATGGTGCCGGGGCCAGAATGGGCGCCGATGACCGGATCCACGTAGTTGATGAGAATATTGGTGACACCGAAGCGCTCACGCACCAGGTCGGCCACGTATTCGGCGTCCTCGAGGCAGTCGCCGTGGGTGATAAACACCGTCTGGTCGGCTACAGGGGGAGTGGCTGTTTGCGCCATGTGGTCGACGAGCGCCTTCAGCGACTTCTTGCGTCCGCGCACCTTCTCCAGCGGGATGAGGTGCCCCTCGTCGTCCACATGCATGACCGGCTTGATGTTCAGAAGGGTGCCGGCCCAGGCGCTCGTGCGGGAGACGCGGCCGCCGCGGAACAGGAACATGAGGTCGTCCACGGTGAACCAATGGGCCAAATGCAGCTTGTTGGCCTCCAGCCAATTGCATACCTCGCGAATGCCCGCGCCCTCCTCGCGCATCTTAGCGGCGTACCAGACGAGCAGCCCCTCGCCGAGGGAGGCGGCCAGGGTGTCCACCGCGAGCACCGTGCGGTCCGGGTAGGCGTCGGCCAGCTCGGCCAGCAGAAGGTCGATGGCCTGGTAGGTGCCGGAAAGCCCGCTAGAGAATCCGATGTAAAGCACGTCCTGGCCCGAGGACAAGATCCCTTCCAGCAGCTCGCGGGAGTCCTTCAGATTCGGTAGCGACGTCGTGATGACCTTGCCCTCGCGCATCATGGTGTAGAACTGCTTAAGATCGGTCTTCTGCCCCTTGAGGTAACTGTGATGCTCCTCGCCATCCACCATGAACGTGAGCGGAAGGATATGCAGGTCGAATTGGTCGATAACCTCCTCAGTGAGATTGGAGGAGGAATCGGTGACGATGGCGAAGGCCATGGAGGGCTCCTTGTCGGGTAGGGGGCTGCGCCTTTCGGCGCCCGTAATTCATTGGGGATATTCTAACGCAAATCGGGCCCATTGCACCTGCTGCGGCTAATGAAGCCTTTCCTGAGAAAAAGTTGTAACCATTGCCCGCGTCGCGCCCCCTTGCCGTATACTTTGCAAGATACGCTCACAGGCGCCGCCGTCGCACTTCGACGGCCGTGATATAGAGGAACCCGAGACGTGGAAGAGGGACGAACTGTGTCGAACAGCTACAAGGACACCATGAACCTGCCCGAGACCGATTTCCCCATGCGGGGGAACCTGCCGGCCCGCGAGCCCGAGCGGCTCGCCCAGTGGCAGGAAATGGACATCTACCGCCGTGTGCTGGAGAAGAACGCCGACGGCAAGCCCTTCGTGCTGCACGACGGCCCTCCTTATGCCAACGGCCCCATTCACATCGGTCACGCCTTCAACAAGATCCTCAAGGACTTCGTCGTTAAAAGCCACGCCCAGCGCGGGTACTTCACCCCCTACATCCCCGGTTGGGACTGCCACGGACAGCCTATCGAGCATATGGTGGAAGTGACACTCGGGCCCGAGAAGATGGCCGAGATCTCCCAGGTAGAGCTGCGCCAGCGCTGCCGCGAGTGGGCGGAGAAGTACGTCGATATCCAGAGGAACGGCTTCAAGCGGCTTGGCGTGAACGCCGACTGGGAGCATCCCTACCTCACGTTCATTCCGAACTACGAGGCCGGCAACGTGGAGATCTTCAAGGATCTGTACCTGAAGGGCTCGGTCTACCGCGGCCGCAAGCCCATCCATTGGTGCACCCACTGCCACACGGCGCTCGCCGAGGCGGAGATCGAGTACGGCGACGAGGTGTCGCCCTCCATTTACGTGAAGTTCAAGCTGGATGCGATGCCCGGCGTGTTCGAGGCCTCCGGAGCCGAAGGCGCCGCCTATCTGCTCATCTGGACGACCACCCCCTGGACGCTTCCTGCGAACACGGCGGTTTCGTTGGCGCCCGACGCCGACTACGTCATGGTCACCGTCGGCGGCGACAACCTCATCATGGCCAAGGAGCTCGTGGAAACGGTGGCCGAGGTGGCCGGCTGGGAAGACTACGACTTCGTCCGCGGCGCCGATGGCGAACCGGTGGCGCTGACGGGCAAGCAGCTGTTCGGCCTCACCTACACCGCCCCCGTGCGCCGCGACATCAAGGGCACGGTCATCTACGGCGATCATGTCACCTTGGATACGGGCACCGGCGCCGTGCACACGGCCCCTGGCCACGGCCAGGACGACTACCTCGTCGCGCTCGAGTTCGACATTCCCATGCTCATGCCCGTGGACGACAACGGCGTGTTCACCGGCGAGGCGGGGCAGTTTGCCGGCCTTTCCACCGACGAGGCCAATCCCGTCATCATCGACTGGCTGCGCGAGCAGGGCACACTCGTGGCCGAGAAGAAGATCAGCCACTCCTACCCGCACTGCTGGCGCTGCCACGAGCCGGTCATCTTCCGCGCCACGGACCAGTGGTTCGTCTCCATGGACAAGAACGCCCTGCGCGAGGACGCCCTGCGCGCCATCAACTCGGAGGTGGAGTGGATTCCCGCCTGGGCCAAGAACCGCATCGGCGCCATGGTGGCCGACCGCCCCGACTGGTGCATCTCCCGCCAGCGAAGCTGGGGCGTGCCCATTCCCGTGTTCAAGTGCGTCAAGTGCGGCAACACGGTGGCCACGGCCGAGACCTTCGACGCGGTGATCGAGCTGTTCAACACCAAGGGCGCCGACGCCTGGTTCACCGAGGCGCCGAGCGATTATCTGCCGCGCGGCACCAAGTGCGAGGTGTGCGGGGGTACCGAGCTCATCCCCGAGAAGGACATCCTGGACGTGTGGTGGGAGTCCGGCGTCTCGCACACGAGCGTCTGCCGCCACCGTGCCGAAGCTGATGGGCTCACCTTCCCGGCCGACATGTACCTGGAGGGCTCCGACCAGCACCGCGGCTGGTTCCAGTCGTCGCTGCTCACCTCCATCGGCGCCTACGGGGTGCCGCCCTACAAGTCGGTCATGCACTGCGGCTTCACCGTGGACGAAGAGGGTCGCAAGATGTCGAAGTCGCTCGGCAACGGCATCGATCCGGAGGAGATGTGCAACAAGTTCGGTGCCGACGTGCTGCGCCTCTGGGTGTCCTCCTGCGACTACTCCCAGGACGTGTCCATCTCGGAGAACATCTTGAAGCAGGTCTCGGACGCCTACCGCCGTTTCCGCAACACTTTCCGCTTCCTGCTCGGCAACTTGAACGATTTCACGCCGGATGACTTCGTGGAGGACTGGGACGCGCTCGAGCCGCTCGACCAGTGGGCGCTCGTGCGCCTCTCGCAGCTGCTCGCCGATGTGGAGGCCGCTTACGAGTCCTACCGCTTCAACAGCGTCTATCGGGCCCTCTATGATTATGTGAACGACATCTCCGCCGTGTACATGGACGTTACCAAGGATCGCCTGTACGCCGAGGCGCCGGCCTCGCCGCGACGCCGCGCCGTGCAGACCGTGCTCATGAACATCCTGGAGGTGCTCGTGCGGGTCATGGCCCCCATCCTGTCGTTCACCACCGACGAGGTGTGGGAGTGCTACCCGCCGGCCTTCCGCGCCATCGAGGGCCGCGAGGCCTCGGTGCAGCTGGCCGGTTGGCCGTGCGCGCGCGACTTCGTGCCTTCTCTGCCTGCCGATGCGGGCGCGCAAGTGGCGACCATGGAGGAGATGATGGCCGTCCGCGAGGTGGTCACCAAGGCGCTGGAGGAGGCGCGAAACGAGAAGATCATCGGCAAGAGCCAGGAGGCGTCGCTTACCGTGACGGCCCCGGCGGCGCTGGTGGCCACGGCCGGCTCCTTCGACCCGGCGGTCTTCGAGGAGCTGTTCATTGTGGCCAAGGTGCAGTTCGTGGAAGGCGACGGCGACGAGATCACGGCGGCGGTCACGGTGGCCGAGGGCGAGAAGTGCCCGCGCTGCTGGAACATTCGCGAGCTGGGGGGCAACCCGAACCATCCGGATGTGTGCGAGCGCTGCGGGGACGCGCTGGACGCCATTCAGGGCGGGGCCGAGTAAGTGGCCGCCCCCGAGACGTTAACCATCGAGAAAGAGCAAGGGGAGGCCTCTGCCGTGGAGGAGAGGCTTCCCAGCCGGCGCAAGCGCAACGCCGCCATCTTCGTTCCTCTTGCCGCTCTGTGGCTTGTCCTCGACATTGCCACGAAAGCTTACTTCAACGGCTTCTCCGTGGGCCAGGTGGTGGCCGGCCCCTTTCTTGGTCTGGTGCAGTTTCGCCTGGTGCACAACACCGGTGCCGCCTGGGGTATGTTCGATGAATCGACCTTCGCCCTCGGGGTGATGTCGGTGCTCGTCTGCGTTGCGCTCACGGTGTATTTGTTCACGGCCGGCAAGCGCGCCGGCGTTATGGAGACGGTGGGGATCGCGCTGATTGTGGCCGGCGGCTTGGGTAACGCGCTCGACCGCTTCACGTTGGGCTACGTGGTCGATTTCATCGACACGGTGTTTATCAGCTTCCCTACGTTCAACGTTGCCGACATCGGGGTTACCTGCGGGTTCGTGCTGTTCTTCGCGGGGATGCTCTGGTCCATGAGGAAGGATGCGCCCGCGAAGGAGGTCGCATCGGAGGAGAAGTAGCCTGTTCGGGGGATGACCCTCTGGCAGGACGTCGATAGAATGGATGCCATGTCACGCTCGCTTTGCCATATCGCCACCACCGAGGACGCAGGAAACCGCCTGGATGCCCTGTGCGCCGCCCGGGGGCTCTACGCTTCCCGTTCGGCCGCCGCGCGCGCCATCGAGGAGGGCCGCGTTTTCGTGAACGGTGCCACGGTTTCCAAAAAGCACGCCGTGGCGGCGGGGGACACCATCGTCTACGAGGTGGACGACGAGCCGGAGTCCGTGGTGGTCTACGGCGAGCCTATCGATCTGGATATCCGCTTCGAGGACGAGGACATGCTCGTGCTCTCGAAGCAGATCGGGCTCGTCTGCCACCCTTCGGTCGATCACGCCCATGGCACGTTGGTCAATGCCCTTATCTGGCACTGCGGCGAGGACAACCTCTGCAACGTGCAGGGGGAGGAGGCCGACCGGCTCGGCATCGTGCACCGACTCGACCGCGACACGAGCGGGCTTATGCTGGCGGCCAAGACCGACGAGGCCGGCCGCGAGCTCATGGCTCAAATTCAGGATCGGGCGGTCGACCGCCACTATATCGCGCTCGTTCACGGCATCATGGCCCACGATACCGGCATGATCGACGCGCCCATCGCGCGCTCGGCTGACGAGCGGTGCCGCATGGCCGTGCGCGACGTGCCGAGCGCCCGGGAGGCCATCACCACCTTCCGCGTGCTCGAGCGCTTCGAGGCCGGCCCCAAGGACGACGGCTACAGTCTCATCGAGTGCAAGCTGTTCACGGGCCGCACCCACCAGATCCGCGTGCACATGCAGTACACGCGCCATCCCATCGTGGGGGATCCGGTGTACAACGCCCACGGCCCCCGCGACGCCCGGGCCCAGCTGGGGCTGCGCCGCCAGTTTTTGCACTCCTACAGCATCGCCTTCGAGCACCCGACGACCGGCGAGCCCATGGCCTTCGCCGACAACCTGCCGCGGGATCTGCAGGAGGCGCTCGACACGCTTGCTGAGCGCTCGCTGGGCAAGACCGACGCGGGGCGCGAGGTGGCCGAGCTCATGGCCGCCTCTCCCGTCCCTTCCGTGGAAGGAGAGGTACCCGATGAGTAAGAGGCAGGCCCCCGTCCCGCGCAAGGTGGGCGTCGTCATCGCGAACACGGGAACCCCGGAGGCGCCCACGAAAAAGGCCGTGAAGAAGTACCTGTCGCAGTTCCTCATGGATCCGCGCATCTGCCCCATGCCGCGCCCGGTGTGGTGGACGCTTCTGCACACGAGCATCTTGCGCAAGCGCTCGCGCGCCTCGGCGGAGAAGTACGAGAAGATCTGGACGGAGGAGGGCTCGCCGCTCATCGCCATCACGGCCTCACTGGAGCGCGGGCTGAACGAGCACTACGCCGAACAGGGGCTGCCCGTGGTCGTGCGCGCCGGCATGAGCTACGGAAAGCCCTCCCTCAAGCAGGCCGTGAGGGAGCTGAAGGAGGAGGGTTGCACCGAGCTTGTCGTTCTGCCCATGTACCCTCAGTCGGCGTTTTCCACCACCGGTTCGGTGAGCGACGGCGTGGCCAAGGCGGTGCGCCGCGCGAGGTTCAAGGGCGACGTGCGCCTTATCGACGGTTACGGCGAGGACGCCACCTACGTCCGGGCCGTGGCCGCCTCCATCCGCAACGCGGGCTTTTCCGAAGAGTCAGGAGATCGCCTTCTGTTCTCGTTCCATTCCATCCCGCTGAAGGACATCGAGGCGGGGGACACCTACGAGCTGCAGACCGGCGCCACGAGCCTGGCCGTGGCCGGGGAGCTCGGTCTCGACCGCCGAAGCTGGACCATCAGCTACCAGAGCCGCTTCGACAAGGGGCGCACGTGGCTCTCTCCCTTCACGCGGCCCACGCTGGAGCGCTTGGCCCAGGCCGCCGAGCCGAAAAGCCGCCTGTTCATGGTGTGCCCGAACTTCTCCGTGGACTGCCTGGAAACGCTCTACGACGTGCCCTACGAGTTGGAGCCCCTCTACCGGGCGGTACTCGAGGGCCTGGAGGTGAACGCCGCCGAGGAGCCCGGCGCCCTGGAGAACACGGGGAAGCCGACCGCCCACGGGCCCGCACCGACTGCCCGCCCGACAGCAGCCGCCCGTCCGGCCGATGCGACAATGCCCATGCCGATCTGGCCGCCGCTCGTCGCCGTCAGCGTGCGGCCGACGACTTCCGCCGCGGCGCTCATCGCGACCGCTCCGACGACGAGGCCTTCGTCTACGTCCCCTGCCTGAACCGCTCCAAGGCCCACTTGAAGGTCCTTACTGCCGTGCTCGCCCCCTACGTGGGCGACACCGAATAGGGCGCCTCCCTTCTGGAAAAGAAACGCCGGAAGCGTTGAGCTTCCGGCGCAGGAGGGGGGCTTCTCAGGTTGCGGTTCGCTAGATATCGGCGATGACGGCCTCTGCCATGAGATACCCGTAGTTCATGGCCGCATCGAAGCCCATGGCGTAGGGGCGGCCGTCCTTCTCCTCGATGGAGCCGCATACGTCGCCGGCGGCGTACAGGCCCGCGATCAACTCTCCGGCTTCGGTGAGCACCCGACCGGCCGTGTCGATGGCAAGGCCGCCCGTGGTGAGGTAGAAGGTGGGAAGGCAGCTGATGACCCAGATGCCGCTATAGGTGTCGATGTAGGGGAGATTCTTACGCCCGAACTCGTCCTCCTCGCCGGCGAGGGCGTGGGCGTTGTGGGTCTCGATGGTGGAGGCCAGCTCGGGCAGGCCAAGCGCTTCGGCCGCCTCTTCGACCGAGTCGTAATGGACCATGTCGCCGCGATGCTCCAGGCATTTATAGGTGTCCATGGCGTACAGCTCGTTCTTGTTGGTGGTGATGCGCCCCGACTCGTCGGTGATGTAGAAGAAGGCGCCCCCGTTGGCCGCATCGCGCAGACCGCGGCCGAGCATACCGTGGTTGTCGGACATCATATTCCCGAACTGGGCGCCCGAGGCGTTCACGATGATGCCCGGCGTCGTCTGATAAAGGAACGCGATCTCGAAGTTAGAGCCTGCCTGGCTCGTCGTCGAGAGGAAGGCGCCGAGCTCGCGCCCCATACACTCGATGGCGCCCCCGGCCTTCTGCCCCATGAGGATACCCTCGCCCGTGGATCCGGGCGCGCAGTTGAACTTGTAATCGGCGTATTCGGGGTAGTACTCGGCGATCATATCCGGGTTGGCTGCGAATCCGCCCGTGGTGAGGCAAACGGCTTTCGCGCCCACGGTCCAACTTGAGCCGTCGCGGCCCTGGGCCAAAAGACCAGTCACTCGGCCGTCGGCTTCCTGGACGAGTTCGGTGACCTCGGTGGCGTAGATGATCTGGCCGCCGAGCGCCCCCACTCGGTCGACAAGGAAGTCCTTGGCATAGCCGCAGCCACCCATGTAGCATCCGGGAGCGAGGTAGGGGGTCACGCCGTAGGCTGGGTTCACTCCGAGACTGTAGAAGCCCACGCCCATGCCGTGCAGCCAGTCTACCAGCTTGCCAGAATTGTCGTACATGGCGGTCTGATAGGGCATTGCGCCGTCGAAACGGTCGTTTTCGGGCACGAGGTACTTGCTCATGACAGCCAGCATACCCGCTTTGTTGAACATGGGGTTCTCATCGTGTCGTCCCAGCGCATAGTTCGATTGCAGCTGCGATTCCGCCGCCGCGACGCCCGAGTAGGTCATCGGCATCGAGCCGCCGGCAATGTCCTGTTTCTCGAAGAGCACGACCGACTTGCCGGCCTCCAGAAGACGGACGGCAGCGATGAGTCCTGCGGTGCCGGCCCCCGCCAGCGCAACGTCCACCTCGATGGCTTGGTCAGCGCCGTCGTTTGGCTCTGCAGCTCCCAGGCTGAAGGTCGCCGAGTCACCGCCGGCGTTCATGATTGCATCCGAGACGGCATTTCTGACGGCGATGGAAGTGGTCGTTGCACCTGAGACGACATCGACGTCGAGGTTTTTCGCCTCGAGAATTCGCGCTGCCATCATGGGGGCCGCTGTCGTACCGATGCCGATGGTGTCGTCGCATCGCAGCACGCGAATCGAGGCGAGGTCTCCGTCGGCCACAATTACCTCGGCAATCAGCTCGTCGTCGTGGCCCATGGCCGTGCCGATCCATTTGCCGTCAGTGAAGACTTCGGGGATCCCTTTCTCAGCGCCGGTGTCCGGCATGGCTTCTTGATTAGATGACGTCTGCTTTGGGGCGGAGCATCCGGCCAGCCCTCCGACGGCGGCGGCTCCACCGAGAGCCAAGGACCCCATGATAAAGTCCCTGCGATTGAGCTTCATAAGCGCATTCCCTCCTTTTGGGATTGTTGGTGCCGCGACTCAGTGCTTGCGCGGCGTGGACCTTTGGAAGTATGGATCGCAATCGTAGCGGCCGCGACCCCGAAAATCGGTGCATTTCTTGCGAGTGATACGGCCGCCCGTATGACCGAAAATTGGGTATCTTTTCGAATAAGGCCTGATCAGCTATATGCAGTATTCAAGTTTGTAAAAAAATGAGGCATTCGGGTTATGGGCGAGCATGTGCGAGCAGTAGAATAATCCGAATTGTGAGAGGGGAGGTGTCGATGGCCGACGGGCTGGCGAAAACATTGGCAGGAGTGCTTGGCTTCGGTCTTTGCAAGACGGCGCTTGGCGTGGCTTATTTGACCGCGATGGGGTCGGTGTTTTCCAATGTCGGCTTTATCTCGGAGCTGAGCTTTATGATCCCCATGCTCGTCGCGTCGCTTGCCACGGCGTCTCTGATCGTGCTCGGGACGCGCAGAGGGCGTCTTTCGCCTGGATCACTCAAGCAATATCCTGCCGTGCTTGCGCTGTCCCTAGGGTTTCTCTTCGGCGGGGCAAATTTGCTCCCCGGTCTTCCCGATGGCGCCCTTGCTCTTATCTGCGGTTTACTTTGCGGCTTCTCATCCACGGTTCTCAATGCTGCATGGCTCGATGCGCTCTCCGCCGAACAAGATGCGGCCGCACCGACCGTCCAGATCATCGGTGCTCTCATCGTCCAGTGCGCCCTCATTCCCCTAGTAGTCGGTGTCGATCGCTTTTGGTCCTATGGACCGCCGATCGCGGCAGTGTGCCTCTCGGCCCTACTGCTCGCCTATAAGAAGCGCGACATGGCCTTTCCCGCGAGGTGCGCTCTCGTGCCCGATGATTCGTCGAAGCGACGCGATTTGGTTCTCGCGTACCTTTGCGTATTCGTCCTCGTGGGGGTCGTCGGCATTTTGCATACCGCCGTGCTCGGCTCGCAATCAGAACATTTGGTCGGCGATGTGAATATGTGGGTGCCGCTTGCCGCTGCGACGTTAGTCACGCTGCTCATGGCGCTCATTGCCCTGAGGCGTCCCCATCCGACGTCGGTATATCGGATTTGCTTGCCGCTGTTGCTTGTGGTTTTGTCGCTCCTGCCCTTTTTCGGAGACGCGCTTGGAGGACTCGTCGGTCTTGTCGTGATTGTCTGCTACGACGTCTGCGGCATGGTGTTCTTGCTCTACATCGTCGACTGCTCGCGCCGCCTCGATCTTTCTGCCTACCTTCTCGCGGGTGCTTATTTGGGGGGTTCGGCTCTTTTTCTTCTCGTGGGGCTCGGCATTGGCGGCGTTTTGCGAGCTTTGAGCGTTGACTATGGCCTCTCCTTGCTCACCCTCCTTGCTTTTGCGGCTATCTATCCATTGGCTGGCGTCTTCATGTTCGGTCTTCGGAAGATTCATCGCCGGTCGACGACCGATGCGGATGACGGTGCGCGGAATGAGATCGATGTTCGGAAGGGCGCTTCAAAATGCGAGGGTAAGCACGAAGCGAATGTCTTTACTCAGGGTTCCGCTGAAGAGATCCAGAACGAGACGAGGGCGATCGATGATATTCTTGAGAGCGGTGTTGAGATAATTGCTGACGAGAATGGGCTAACGCGGCGCGAGAGGGAGATCTTGGGCTATTTGGCCCGAGGACGCTCGGCGCGCTATATAGCAGAGGATCTCGTGATTTCCGAGAACACCGTCTGGGCCCATGTTAAGCGCATCTACGCGAAGACGGGCGTCCATACAAAGCAAGAGCTTATGAGCGCTGTCGAGCGAATGGCCTCAAGAGAGCTCTAGCGACGATGCGACGGCCATTCGTGTGGAAGGCAATTCTGGCTTGGTCGGTAGCGATTCCCGCATCTCCTGAGGCTGTTGGAAAATGTGCTTTTTTGAAAGGCTGCGCAGCTTCCCCAGAGTAGAGCTTCCAGAAAAGCATATTTTCCAGATGTAAAACGCAGTCGCTCATTCAGGCAACAGCACGGCAGAGCCGTTTGGGCAGAAGCAAAGAGAAAGGCTCCTCGAAGGGAGCCTTTCCAGCTGGAATGCCGTGGCCGCAGGGAGGGGAGGGCTGCGGCAGGGCGAGTTTGTGCGTTCCGCATACCTTAGGGCAAAGGTCGGTTATTGTCCCAGAGGGAGTGCTAAAATCCTCCTTACGCTTGAATAGACCCAGGAGGTATCGATGCTCTCGGAGCGCATGCTCACTACCGTTGTTCGCGCCATGACCGACAAGACCCTGACCCTGCATCCCGTGCCCGAGGGCGCGCTGCCCGACCCGGTGCCCGGCCGCCCCTACACGCTTTACGTGCACGTTCCCTTCTGCGAGCGGCTGTGCCCCTACTGCTCGTTCAACCGCTTCCCCTATCGCGAGCAACGGGCCCGCGACTATTTCCAGGCCCTGCGCCAGGAGATGCGCATGCTGGCCGCGCAGGGCTACGATTTCGAGAGCGTGTACGTGGGCGGCGGCACGCCGACGGTGGACATCGACGAGCTCTGCGAGACCATCGACCTGGCCCGCGACCTCTTCCACGTGAGGGAGGTGAACTCGGAGACGAACCCGAACCATCTCATCCCGGAGTACCTGGACAAGCTGCACGGCCGCATCCAGCGCCTCTCGGTGGGGGTGCAGTCCTTCGACGACGGCCTTCTGCGTCAGATGGACCGCTACGAGAAGTACGGAAGCGGAGAAGAGATCTTCGAGCGCATCGGCGAGGCGGCCGGCTACTTCGAGTCGCTCAACGTGGACATGATCTTCAACTTCCCCACGCAGACCGAGGACATCCTCATCTCCGACTGCGAGAAGATCGCGCTGTGCGGCTGCCATCAGACGACGTTCTCGCCCTTGTACCAGTCCCACGCCACCACGCGCAAAATGGAGCAGGTGCTGGGGAAAATGGACTACGACAAGGAGCGGCGATTCTATCATATCTTGGACGAGATCCTCGCGGGGGGCGATGCGCCCTTCTTCGAGCGGCGCACCTTGTGGACGTTCAACCGGCTCGATGAGAACCTTAAGCGCAAGCAGCATTTGGAAGTGGACGAGTATGCCGTGTCCTACGAGGAGTGTGTGGGCATCGGAAGCGGCTCCATCACGCATTTGGGCGACAATCTGTTCGTGAACACGTTCAATTTGGAAGAATACGGCGAGTTGGTGCGCGCCGGTGTCACACCGCTGCTCGGCAAGACTGACCTGCCCCGACGCGACCTCATGCGCTACAAGTTCCTCCTGCAGCTGTACAGCCTGCGCTTCGACAAGCACGAGTTCGAGTGCGACTTCGGCGTGTCCGTGGAGCGCGGGCTGCCCGTGGAGATGGCCTTCATGCGCGCTAACGGCGCGTTTGCCACCGACAACGACGATGAGCTGACGCTCACGCCGGCGGGCCGCTACCTCACCGTGGTGCTGTACCGCCAGTATCTCGCCGGCCTGAACAACCTGCGCGAGCAGGCCCGCGCCAAGCTCCCCGGCGACGAGCGCGACCTTCTGTTCGGCGACGGCACCGAGAAGTAGCAGGGCCGTCAGCGCAAGCGCGCCGAAGGTGTCCTCGGCCGTTCGAGCTGACCGCTTCCAAAGGCAAAGGTTCCGCAAAGCAAGAGAAGGCTCCCGTCATGGGAGCCTTCTCGTTGGGAGGGGAGGCGGTTGGGTTACGCCTGGGTCGTCGCCTCGATGTCGGCGCCGGCGGCGTTCATGCCGGCCAAGCGACCGAAGGTGAGGGCGGTGCCCAGGGAGGTTTCTGCTCGCCCAGGGCTACACGATGCCCGCCATAAGCGAGCGCCTGTTCGTTTCCGAGAACACCGTGAAGTCCCACGTGAAGCGCATCTACCAAAAGCTCGGCATCCATACCCGCAGCGAGCTAATCGACCTGGTGAACGAGGCGGACGACTAGAGGGGCGAGGGAGCCCGAGGCGGGAAGACGAGGGCGGATTCTCGCTCGCTGCTGCGAGAGAGGAAATATCACTCGCCGCCGCACAGGGCGATGAGTTCCTTGCGCGAATGCACGTCGCACTTCACGTAGATGTGCTGGATATGCGCCTTAAGCGTACCGGAGGCGATGAACAGCTCCCGCTCGATCTGCTGATTGGTTTTGCCGCTCGCGATGAGACGGCAGATCTCGTCTTCGCGCGGGCTCAAGTGGCACGAGGCGGACACGGCGTCGCAGCGCTCGGCGATAGTCTCGGCCCGCAGGCTCTCCTCGGCGAGATTATCGGTCTCCAGAAGCCGGATGCCCCAACGCGAGGCGAGATCCTTCTCGGAGAGCAGCATGAGGGTGCTGGCCAGCACGAGCATAACCACGGCGGCACTGACGAGGATGGACTGGGTGCCCTCATCGAGGCCCGTGCGTCCCAGAAGATCAGTGCACCCGGCGCCCCACAGCGTGAACAGGGTGTTCACGCGCATAATGCCGGTGAGTGCCACGATGGCGATGCCCATGCGTTTCGAGAGGTCGTAGAATAAAAGCGAGATGAGCAGCGACATGAGCGTCATGCCCATGGAGATGAGGTAGCCTGCCGCTGTGGTGCCGAGCACGCCTTCGGCCGGTATGAGCAGAACGCCGCACACCATGAGGAGAAGGGGCGAGCGGAACAGGGCGCTCACCGAGAAGCGATCGGAGAAAAAGTATACGACGACGAAGAACCCGCCCATGACGAGCGCGGTGGAAAGCGAGGAATGGACGCCGGCGCCCTCCGGTAGCTGGGCGGTTCGCATTCCGTAGGCGAAGGCGTATATGCACAGCACTGCCAAGGGTTTCCAAGGATAGGAGAATTTAGGATAGGGCCGCACCACCCGCTCCCGTTCTGGAAGGGAACGGAAAGCCAGAGCGAGACAGCCGAGCGACAGCAGCGGCAGAAGCACGAGCACGAGGGCAAAGCGCGTGCCGGCAAGTCCCTGGCACAAGTAGGTCATTGGCACGGCGATGAAGCGGGATGCCGCCGTGAACAGAGCGATGCGGATGAGGCTCAAAGGCACGATGGCCTCGTTGAACATGAGGAGTATCGCGCAGAAGCCGAAGGCTCCCAGCAAGGCGCCCGCTGTAGCCAGCGGCACTGCAGCCGAGGGGAACTCGGGCGCGGCGATGAGGCAGAGGGAGGCGGCGAGCATGGCCGCAAGAGAGCCGAATCGCGCCCAGCGATGGGCGTTGAGCGGCACGATGCGCCGGGCGAGCAGCGTGGCCGCGATGCCGAACCCGGCATAGGCGTAGTCGAAAACCGTATGGGGATCGAAGGGCAGCTCCAGAAAGAGCCCGCTCGGGGCGGCGAAGGTGAGCGTCATCCACGTCCGGGCGCAGCCCAGGGCGAACAGATAGGGGATCATCTGCTCCAGATTGTCGAGGCGGCGCCTTTTGCTCGATACGGGTTTCTTCTCCATAAGTGTCATTATAACTGCTTTAAATCGGTTTGGCCCGCAGCGCCGTTGCTCCCGCATGATGCTCGGCCGGTCGAGCGCGGGCGCCTCTGCGCCCCTGCGGCGGCAGAGACGCGCCCGTCGGCGGGGAGGGATGGCCAACGGGCGCGTACGCGAGGAGGGGATGGGGTGCGGGGAGAGAGATCGGGGGAGCTAAAGGGCCGCCACGTAGCGTCCGGTGACGTAGCCGGAGGTGATGGCGCGCCCGATGGAGAGGCCCTCAACATCCATGGGATAATCTACGCCGCCGTAGAACTGGCCCGAGGCGTTGCCCACGGCGAACAGGCCCTCGATGGGCGCGCCCTCGGCGCCGAGGCACTGCTGGTTCTCGTTCACCGTGAGTCCGCCGAGCACGGCCGGCACGGAGTTCGCGCCACGGGGCACCGCGAAGAACGGTCCCTGCTCGATGGGCACCAGATAGTCGGCCCGCTTTCCGAACTGGCCGTCGGAGCCGGTCGCGCACAGCTCGTTGTAGGCCTCGATGGACGCGACGATGGCCTGCTCGTCGATGGGGTCGATGTGCCACTCCTCGGCTTCCATGTAGGCGTTGATGTTGGCCGCCAGCTCGGCGAAGGTCTCGCCCTTGACGAACTGGTCCTCCGAGGGGATCTTCATGTTGCCCACGCCGAACTTCACCTCTTCGGGATGCGCCGCGGTCCACTGCTCGCCAATCTCGGCCCAGTTCGCTGGCATGATGGTGAAGAACTTCGCCGCCATGGGATTCTGGAAATCGTACTCCTCGAGGTAGCCGCGCATGAGGTTGTTCAGGTAGGCGAAGGAAAGCACCTCGTTCATAAAGCGCTCGC
>OGOG01001572.1_pt1 | contig 21867 bp, 28 predicted proteins | sample 1552581 | NCBI WGS metagenome assembly OGOG01 (sample SAMEA2580152, study PRJEB22360) | human gut metagenome | biome: human gut; feature: human-associated habitat; material: faeces | place: Denmark | collected 2008/2010 | reverse complement strand
TTTTGATATTAGCGGGAGTAACAATAAGTTTATTACTAGATGAAAACGGAATAATCAAAAAATCAAAAGAAGGAAGAAGAGAATACGAAACATCAAAAACAAATGAGCAAAAGCAAATGAGTGATGCGAATGATTGGATAGACGAAATAGTAACAGGAAAAGGAAAAAAGCTAACAGGAGAAGATTATACAACAGACTATACAAAACCATATTTACCAAGCAGTGAATTTAGTGTACTAGAAGGAACAACATTAGCAAATGGATTAGTAGTAAAAGATAAACAAGGGAATGAGTATGTGTGGGTAGAAGTACCAACAAATATATATGACAATGAAGCATATAATAAAGAAACAACTGCAGGAGATAAAAAGCCAGCAAGTAAAGAAGAGACAGAAAAAATAGAATACTGTTTAAAGAAATATGCACGTGCATATAGAGCAGATGGATATGCAGATGAATATATAGAAGACTCAATACCGGGATGGTTTGCAGGAAAAACAGCATATGATAATGCAAAGAAAACAATGTTAGCAAGTGTATATGAAAGTGGTGGATTTTATGTAGGAAGATATGAGGCAGGAATAAGTGAATTTAGAACTTCAAATGAAAATGAACCAACAGAAGTACCATCATCAAAACAAAATATGATTCCATATACAAATATAACAAGAACAGAAGCAAAAAAGTTAGCTGAAAAGGTAAATTCAGGAGGCTATACATCAAGCTTAATGTTCGGAATTCAATGGGACTTAATGCTAGCATTTATGCAAAATAAAGGTGGAGTAGATGTAAGTACTCTAACAACAGATAGTACAAATATAGGAAATTATAGAAATAATAAATGGAGTATAACCAATGATAAAGCACAGTATAGTACAGATGGAACATGGAATAATGGTTCATACACAAAAGGAGAAGAGGGAGCAGTATTATTAACAACAGGAGCAAGTGATTCATTTGCAAAAATGAACATATATGATGTAGCAGGAAATGTAATTGAGTGGACATTAGAATGCAAATTGCAAGAAATGAGTTCAAAAGGTGTAAAATTAGCATCATTAATAAACACTCAAATAAGCCCAATCAGGATGGCCGTAACGGCTGCGGGCGGTCCTTGCGTCGTTAGGGGTGGCTATTACTACAACGGTGGTACAGTTTCTCCGGCGTCTTATCGTGGCAGCTACGTAGTAGTCTACTGTCACGATGGTATTGGCTTCCGTGTCACAATTTATTAGGTAGACCTGAGTCAAAATGCATAATAATACGTGAAATCATCTAAATTATTAAAATTTTCTTGACAAAGCTATAAAATCGTAGTAAAATAAACGACATCGATTATAGAGAGAACCTGTTCCCATTCCGAACACAGAAGTCAAACTCTATTTTATAGGATTATATGATTTAAGCAAGTCAAGAAATACTATAAAAACAAGTAAAGGACTACAACGAAGGGAAAGAAAAATCATATAATGCCAAATGTAAAGATAAGGGGTATATATCTTTATATTTGGTATTTTTTCCGTTGCGAAATTTTGTAAAAGGAGGGCAAAGCTAAAAAAGTACTAATAATTTAATTAAAAAATTAGTTTCTAACAATTAAAAGTAGAAAGAAAGGGGCAATTTTATGATTGAATTAGAACACATCACTAAAACGTACAAAGTAGCACAAAGAAACGCAGGATTAGGAAATGCATTTAAGAGTTATTTTAAAAGAGAATATAAAGAAGTAAAAGCACTAAACGATATATCTTTTAAAATAAACGAAGGAGAAATGGTCGGCTACATAGGGCCAAACGGAGCAGGAAAATCAACCACAATAAAAATAATGTGTGGAATATTAACACCAGAATCAGGAGAATGTAGAATAAATGGCTTAATTCCATACAAGCAGAGACAAGACTATGTAAAAGACATAGGTGTAGTATTTGGAAACAGGTCAGCACTATGGTGGGACGTACCGGTAGAAGACTCTTTTGAATTACTAAGAGAGATATATAATATACCAGATGAAAAATACATACAGCAAAGAGACATGCTAACAGAAATGTTGAACATCAAAGAAATAATGAAAAGACCAACAAGACAGCTAAGCCTGGGACAAAGAATGAGATGCGAAATTGCAGCAGCATTTTTGCACGACCCAAAAATAGTATTCTTAGATGAGCCAACAATAGGACTTGATAGCACATCAAAAATCGCAGTCAGAGAATTTATAAAAAAGATAAACAAAGAGAAAAACACAACAATAATTCTTACAACACATGACACAGGAGACATAGAAGCACTAACTAAAAGAATAATATTAATAGGAAAAGGACAATTACTACTAGATGGAAGCCTAAACAGCTTAATGAAAAGATATAGCAAAAAAGAGCTAAACATCAAATACAAAGGAAAAATAACAGAACTACCTCTTGGAATGAGGTTATTAGAAAAGAACCAAAACGAAGCCAAAATCGAAGTTGATGAACACCAAATGAAACTGGCAGATGCAATCGTATTCTTATCAAATATAGTCGAAGTGCAAGACTTAGATGTAAGCAATACTCCAATAGACGACGTTGTTGCAAATCTTTACAGAGAATATCGAATTTAGGAAAGGAGATATTTGAGTAATGGAAAGAATAAAAAAGCTAACACGAATGATAAGGATATATGTATCATACTTCAAAATAAAATTTTTGAATGAGATCCAATACAAAGTAGCAGCGATAGCGGGCTCGTGCACACAGTTTGTATGGGCAGGAATGTACATAATGCTATATACAGCATTTCTAAAAGATGGAAGCGCCAGCGACTTTTCGGTAAGACAAATGACAACATATATATGGTTGCAACAAGCATTCTTTGCGTTCTTTAACATATGGAATATAGACAAGGAAATAGAGGAACAATGCAGACTTGGAGATATTGCAACAGAGCTAGTGAAACCAATTAGTTTATATTCAATATGGCACGCCAAGAGCTTAGCAAAGAAAACAGCAATGGTATCTCTAAGAGCCCTACCAATATTAATAGTTGCTATGATGCCGTTTTTAGGACAATATCAAATAATGGCACCAAAGAGTGCGTTATCCTTAGTTTTAAGCATAATAGCAATGATTTTATCCGTACTAGTAATGATATCTTTTATAATGATAATGTATGGAGTAATACTAAAAACGGTAACATCAAATGGAATAAAAACTATGTTTGGATTAGTGATGGACTTTGCGTCAGGAGGACTTATTCCAATACCATTTATGCCAGAATTTATAATAAACATCTTAAAATTCACACCATTCTACTACATGCAAAATGTAGCATTCAACATATACAACGGATATATTAGCTCGGCAGGAGAGATAATAAAAATACTGATATTACAAGTATGTTGGATTATATTACTTACATACATTGGCAAAAGAATTATAAACAAACAAATAGCAAAAGTAGTAGTACAAGGAGGGTAGAGAGATGAAATTATATTTAAAATATTTAGCGATGCAATTAAAAATAGCACTTGCGTACAAAAAAACATTTATAATATCATTGTTGGCAAAAACAGGAACAACAGTATTTGCATTTGTATCAATAACATTCTTGTTTAACAAGTTTGGAGATATAGCAGGATACACGATTAATGACGTAATGATATGCTTTATCGTATCATTTCTGGGATATTCGTTGTCAGAATGTTTTTTTAGAGCATTTGATAGATTCGACAAAATACTCCGGAAATGGAGAGTTTGATAGAATATTAGTACGACCAAGAAATATTATATTACAAGTACTTGGATCAAACATATCATTTGAAAGAGTGGGAAGGTCAATCATGGCAATAATATTATTTGTATATTTACTAATTAGTAAGCCAGAGTTGGTAAGGCCAGACATCTTGATAACACTAATACTAATGATAATTGGTACATTTATATTATATTCGGACTTGTTCATTTTAAAAGCGGGAATTACATTCTTTACAACGCAAAGCTTGGAAATAATGAACATATTTACAGATGGAGGAAGAGACCTGGCTCAATATCCACTAGACATATACAAAGAATGGGTTAAAAAATTCTTCACATTTATAATACCATTAGCACTAGTAAATTATTATCCACTATTGTATGTAATAGGACGAACGGACAACAAACTTTACATGCTAGCGCCAATAGCTTCAATGCTCTTTACAATTCCTTGTTATGTAGTCTGGAAAATAGGACTAAAAAAATATAAATCAACAGGGTCATAAGATTAGCAAAGCAGAGATAATTGATAAATCTCTGCTTTTGTGCTATTATAACAAATAGGTGATGATATGAGAAATTTAATTATAGAAGATATAATGATACAATAATCAAAGGAATAAAAGGATTTTTTAGAATATATGATCCTGATTACAATGCGAGAGATATGAAAATAACAGCAGACTATCCATTGTATAATAACTTAATAGGAAAACTTGAAGGAATAGAATTTATTGAGAAATATCTAGAGTCTTTGTATTACGAAAATGAATTTTGCAAAGCAATTCCAAATGTCGAAGAAATTTTACAAAGCTATTCAAAAGATTATAAAAATCTAATTATAAATATTTTTAGTGTAACGTTAATGACAACTCTGGAAAAAATGTTACCCAAAAAAGAAGTTAAAAAAAAGAAGAAGTATACGCAAATATACTCACAGTATATAAAAAACTAAAAATTCAAAATACACGATTGAATCAATACATTGAAAAAGGCATTTCAGAGATAAAAGCAGAAATATACAATATGCACACAAGTTACTAAATTACAATATTTTCATATTGAAAGAATGTTATATAAGTGTTACAATAATATTAGAACAAAAAGGAATGAGTTAAATGATAAATATAATAGAAAGAGAATTGTGCACCAACTTGAAGAATATAAAAAATTATAAACAAGTGTGCAAACTAGAATCACTATATTATCAACATGGAAAAACTACGGTATATAAACATTCTAGAAATGTGGCATATTATAGTCTGCTTTGGGCCAAAAAGTTAGAAAAGAAATTCAACATAAAATTTAACTACAAAAACTTAATAGTAGGAGCATTCTTACATGATTTATTTTTATATGATTGGCACGAAAAAGACAAATTACATAGATGGCATGGATACAGACATCCGCTAACAGCAAGTAAAAACGCAAGAGAAATGTGTGACGCAAATGAAGAAACAACTAAAATAATCGAAACACATATGTGGCCATTAACAATAACAAAAGTTCCAAGAAGTAAAGAGGCTTTTTTGGTATGCTTTGTAGACAAAATAATGGCTTTGGCAGAAACTCTAAAAATAATAAAATAAGGAATGATAAAATGAAGAAATGGATAAAAAGTAATTGGCCAGTAATAATCTTATGGCTAATATTCGAAACAGTTGCAGTAACATTAACATGTACGACAAAAAACAAATTTTACTTGTTTAATTTCTCCTACATAGGAACATGCTTGGCAACAGGAATATACTTATATTCTCACAAGATAAAATATGCTAGAAGCATAGTACAATTTGCAGTAGGACTATATATGCTAGTGTATTTAGGAATTATCTGTAATGAAAATATGCAAATAGAGGGATTTTGGTATTACTTGTTTTTGGGTGTATTCGAAGCGGCAGTAATTCACTATCTGGTAGCAAAAATATGTGGACCAATATTCTTTGGAAGAGGATGGTGTGGATATGCCTGTTGGACAGGAATGGTGTTAGATTTACTGCCGTACAAAGTGCCAAAAGAAAAAAGAAAAAAACTAGGATTCATAAGATACATAACCTTTGCAATATCGTTAATATTTGTAAGTGCGCTATTTCTACTAAACGTGGAAAATAAAAGCACAATAATGTTGTGGTCATTTATAATAGGAAATATTTTATACTATTTAATAGGAATAATTTTGGCATTTGCATTTAAAGACAATAGGGCGTTTTGTAAATATATATGTCCGATAACAGTTTTTCTAAAACCATCAAGCTATTTCTCAATATTGAGAGTGAAGTGCGACAAAGAAAAATGTGTGTCTTGTAACAAGTGCAAAAAAAACTGCCCAATGAACGTGGACATGACTGATAATGCAAGAAACAGAGAAAATGGAACAGAATGCATATTATGTATGAAATGCATAGATGAGTGCCCTAAAAAAGCACTGCATCTATAAAAAGAAATTTATTTACGACTGTTCTTTATTGACGATTGATACAAATACCAATTAAGTTACATAGATATTAATAGATAAGAAATAAAAATAACAACACATTCCTCTATGAGAATATGTTGTTGTTTTTTTATATAGTGGTAACCGCATTCGCTGAGGCTATTCATTTCCTATATTTATTATACACACATATTGAAATTTTACAGTTTTTTAATACGTATTCCAAGAATGCCATATTTCTTTTGATGTTTTTATTATAAAACGACTCACGAACAGTTAAGTCCATAAGTTGATTTCAAATGGAGCGAATACACAACAGGTTACGAACTAAATTCTCTCTCTAAAAACATTATATATGAGTTCTTGTTAAATTTCAATGGAAGTATGGAAAATTTTGTTGTTTTATAGTATAATTTTATAAAGGTGATTTTATGAAATATAATGTGGAAAAAGATAGTAAAAAATTTTATTTTGGAAAACAAGAAGATTATTCAAAATATAGACCTACATATCCAACCGAACTTTTTGATTTTTTATCTAAGGAATATAATATGAAAAATAAAATTATAGTTGAGTTAGGTGCAGGAACTGGAAAGTTTTCTAAAATAGCAAGTTCTTATTGTAAACAAATTTATTATGTTGAACCAAATATTGATATGATTAACAAAGGAAAAGAATATTGCAATGATTGTGATAATATTGTTTATATTAATAAAAGTGCAGAATCAACGGGATTGCCTGAAAATTCAGTTGATATTGTATTTGCGGTCCAAAGTTTTCATTGGTTTGATAAACAAAAATTAAAACAAGAAGTAAATAAAATATTACAATCTAATGGAGATTTTGCAATAGTTTGGAATGACTGGGAAGATGAAAATAATGAATTTAGTAAGGAATACTTCAAATATATAAGCTCTTGGAATACTAAACTTACTGGTAAAACATATCAACATAAAAATGTTGATGATCGTAAAAAATTTTTCAAGAATAGTGAATATAAAACTTATACATTTATCCATTCTAAAGATTATACTATAGATATGCTAATAGGGTTATCTAAATCATTATCGTATGCTCCAAAAGAAGATAGTGAGTATTATGATGAGTTTATAAATGGTATTATAACTATTTTTAATAAATATAAAAAAGATGACATCGTTCGTTTTGATTTTCATACAGAAATGTTTATAGGAAAGATTTAGGTGATGATTAATGATTGATAATGGTTATCTTTTTGCTAAAGACAATAAAAGAATATTCATAAATACAAGTTTAGGATGTGCTGGGCAATGCGCATATTGCTATTTACCAAAAATGGGATATAGTAATAGTTCAGATAATTATAGGACTATTTCAGCACAAACTATAATTGAATTTATAGAAAAAAATAAACTTGATATAAATCAAAAAACTTTAATAACACTTGGTTGTTATTCAGAGTGTTGGGATGAATATAATAAAAATGAAACAATTAGTTTAATAAAATACTTTTTAAAAAAGGGAAATCAAATTCAATTATCAACCAAGAAACAAATAATGAAAGAAGAACTTACCGAAATATTACCACTAATAAATTATTTTGGACAACTAGTTATTTTTGTTAGTTCGGTAACTATTTCTAAACATGATACCATTGAAAAAAATACTACACCTATTTCTAATAGATTTCAAAATTTTTCACTTTTTAATAGTTTAGACATACCTGTTGTTTTATATATGAAACCAGTTTTAAAAGGTATAACAATCAATGATTTAGAACTTTATAAAAAATATATTGAAAAATATAATATTAAAGATGTAGTAGTCGGAAGTATATTTACAAATTACATATCCGAAGAAACTGTTCATTTTTCAAATAAAAATGAATTGTTTTATACTAAAAATAGTGATGAAGATATGATTATTTCTGAATTATCAAAAATAACAAATGTCTATAAAAGGAGTTCTGAAGTTATGTACAAATATAATGTTAGTAATCATATAGAAAAAGTAAAAAATGAAGTAGCAAAACTATTAGAGGGAGACAACTCTTGAAGGGAAAATTGTATCAGATATAGATATGTGTGATGCATTAGGAGCAAAGACTATTTATAAATGTGAAGAAGAAAAAATTAATCAGCATCCTATTGAATCTACTTTTTATAATAAAAGTAACAAATAAATTAATACGGAGAATTAAAAATGAATATAAAAAATGATTTTCAGGAAATATTAGATTATGCTCATTATTGGAATTGGACTCCAGATTGGTTAATTGTTAAAGAAATTTATGAAAAAATTCCAGAATCATATTCTGTATTAACCCCATTTGCATATGCATACCTTGAAGAATTAATTAAAAGTACAACTTCAGAATATGGCAGAGAATTACTAGATGAAAAAGGAAATCAAAAGCGAAGAAAAGTTGGATTAGGCTTAATACAATTGGCAAAAGATGAAAATAATAAAAATTTAGAATATATGCAAAGATTGAATGAAATAAAAAAATACTTTGAGAATTCTACTGATTTAGATAGTGGCGACAATAGAAATAGTGTAGATCATGGATACATGCACCCAAGATTTTGGACACAAGAGTCTTTTGAAAACCTAATTCATGATATTGCACAAATTTCTAAATATTCTAGATTTTAATACGAAAGGAAGATGGTTGAAAATGACTGATGAACAATATATTGATATAGCAATAGAAATTAGCAAAAATGCTAAATACCCTTATGGTGCTATTGTTGTTAAAGATAATCAAATAATTGGTAGAAGCGATGAAAACACTTTAATGGAAACAAGTATGTATTCACACGCATAACTAGAAGCAATAGAAAGTGCTTCTAAAAATAAAAATCTATATGGAGATTTAAATGGTGCAACAATGTATGTGTCTTGTGAGCCTTGTATGATGTGTATGGGCGCAATTTTATATGAAGAATTTTCAAAAGTTTTATATGCTGCAACTTTACAAGATAGTGATGATAATTATTGTCCAGAAATGATAACTGATATAGATGAACTAGCAAAATATTCAAAAGATAAAATTGAAATAATTAAAGAATTGCATAGGGATAAGGCAGTTGAAGTATTAAAAATGAGAGGAGAATAATATGGATAAGATAATTATGCTAGGTACTGGTAATGGAGGAACATTAGATTTATATAATACTTGTTTTGCTATTCAACATGATAATGATAATTTTTTAGTTGATACAGGTGGAAGTATTGAAATAATAAAAAAACTGAATCAAGCTAATATTGATTACAAAAAAATCAAGCATATATTTATTTCACATAGTCATACGGATCATATTCTAGGAATTTTTTGGTTATTTAAAAAATTGAGTAGATTAGCAATGCATGGTGAGATAAATGAAAAGATAAATTTGTATTGTAACGATGTTGTATTTGAATCAATACTGGAAGTGTCTAAATATATTCTACCCAAAAAATTAATGGATGCTATTTATAATATTGTTGATTTTAAAGTATTACATGATGGTGATTCTTATAATATAAATGGAATAGAATATACTTTTTTTGATATACATGCAAAAGGAACAAAACAATTTGGATTTGAATGTATTATAAATAACAAACGATTAGTTTTTTTAGGTGATGAAACTTTAAATCCAGAATTATATAATAGAGTTAAAGGCGCAGATTATGTAATGCATGAAGCCTTTTGTTTAGATTCAGAGGAAAATATATTTCACGCCTATGAAAAAAATCATTCAACAACAAGAAGTGTTAGTGAAGTAATGAATAAGTTAGAAGTTAAAAACTTAATTTTGTATCATACAGAAGATTCTCATAAAGAAAAGAGAAAAGAATTATATACGAAAGAGGCACAGAAGTATTTTAATGGTAATGTAATAGTACCAAATGATTTAGAAATTATAGAAATAAACTAGAAAGTGAGTTATATATGGGAACAGTAATTGTTGGTGGAGTAATTGAAAGAGATGGTAAATTTTTATTAATCCAAGAGGCAAAAGAAAAATGCAGAGGTAAATGGAACATCCCTGCTGGGCATTTAGATTCGAATGAAACAATTTTTGACGGAGCTAAAAGAGAAATTAAAGAGGAAACAGGTTGTAATGTTGAATTAACAGGTGTTCTGCAAATTGGTAATAGAGTATTAGAAGATGATGTACTTGTAAGTGTTATATTTTCAACTAAATTATTAGATGATAATATCACATATGATTCTAATGAAATCCTAGATGTTAAATGGTTTACTTGGGAAGAATTAATCAATATGAAAGATGAGTTGAGATCATATAATTGGATTATTAATAGTATAAAAGCTTTAATTGAAAACAAAATGGCAGATATTGATTTAGTTAAAATGATGTAATCAAGGAGCAATAATAGATGAATAATAATTATAGTGTATTAAGGGCTAAAGATATAATCGCAATTTTAGATGGGGATTTTTTCAAATTAAACATTCCAAACTATCATGCTAGATTAGCATTAAATTCTTCTATTATTATGGCTGAATTTATTCTTTCTGTATCTCAAAATTCAAGGTAATATTTTTAAAATAAAGGGTATGGGAGTTCCCATAGTAGAATTTATGCGGGAGTATAAATTCAGTGCTGGCTAGACAATAATTTTACTCCCAAAATAATGAAAATATAAAAAGAGGATTAAATTATTTTGATAATTTTTTCCTCTTTTTTAAAGATCATTTATATAAAAACATATTCATTTAAGACAATTTCTTCAGCCATATTCTTGTAATTATTCATTAACTTTGTATTCTAGTATTGTAATAGTAGTAGGATATGTAATTTTGTATTCAGTAGGTATTATCACTTGTAAGTTGGTGTGTAAAATAGTTTTAATTTGTCCTAATTTAATCTTATATTTAGATTCTTTTAAGATGCCGGTTAAATCTTTATTAGGTTTTAGATTTTCAATTACTTTAAATTCAAACATGAAAAAAGTCCTCCTTTCTAGAAAGAGAACTTTTAAAGTTTTATATAAAATAAAAACTTACGAACTTTTAAGTCCGTAAGTTGATTTCAAATGGAGCGGGTAGCGAGAATCGAACTCGCGCGACCAGGTCGGAAGCATGGCATTCTACCACTAAATTATACCCGCATATAAAAATGGAGCTACCAACCAGAATTGAACTGGTGACCTCAGCCTTACCAAGGCTGCGCTCTACCTACTGAGCTATGGTAGCGAGTACATAAACTATTTTAGCATAATTACCAAACAATATCAAGCGCTTTTTCATAAAATAATTGCCAGCTTATCTAAAACAAGCTGACAATTATTTTTAATTTATATTATTTAAATTTTTAACAGTCTTTTTTCTAATACGTTGAATAGCATTATCCACAGACTTAACAGGAGCATCTAGCTTTTGAGCAATCTTTACATAAGATTCTCCTTGAATGTATCTATTAAGAACCTTCTTCTCGAAATCACTTAGAGAAGTATCTATCACACTTTCAACATTTGACATATATTCTTTTTTTGTTATAGTGTCCAAAGGATCTTCTATAATATTAGCATCTAATATTTCCATGACTTCTGTATCGGTACTGCCATCAGAATCCTCATATGCAGGCATATTCAATGACAAATAAGAATTAAGCGGCATGTGCTTTTGCCTATTAGATGATTTAATAGCAGTGATTAATTGACGTTCGATACATAGATTAGCAAAAGATTTGAAAGAATTTTGCTTGTCCTCTTTATAGTCCTTAATTGCTTTATATAAGCCAATTAAACCTTCTTGTATAATATCTTCTTTTTCGGCACCAATTATAAAATATTTATTAACTTTCGAATTAACCAAATCCTTATATTTGCAAATCAAAAACTCTAAAGCTTTTTTATCGTCAGCACGTATTGAATTTATTAATTCTTCATCAGACATATTATTATAGTCTAAGTTGTAATCCATAAAAGTAAGTTCCTCCTAAAATGCCTTTACTGATTTGTATTATATGCTACCAATCCTTGCAATGTCAATAGATTAAGGGAAAATTTAATAAAAATATTAGGTTTTTAGTAGTTCACAAAAAATTCACAATTAAATTAGCAATCTCTATTGACATTTGCTAAATATGGATGTATTATATACACAGTTTAGCACTCTGATGTATAAAGTGCTAAAAAGAGGTGAAAATATGTTAGACAATAGAAAGAAAAAAGTATTGCAAGCTATTGTGGAAGAATACATAGAAACAGCGGAACCAGTAAGCTCTAAAGCCCTTGTAGATAAACAAAAAATAGACTTTAGTAGTGCTACAATTAGAAACGATATGGCAGAGTTAGAAAAGATTGGACTACTAGAAAAACCTCATACATCTGCAGGCAGAGTTCCATCAGCAAAAGGATACAGATACTATGTTGATGAACTTATAAATTACAATAGCATAAGCAGACAAGAAATAAAATATATTCAAAACCAACTAGAAAGTAAAGTAAATCAAATAGAAGATTTAACAAAAATTACAACATCAACATTATCGGAAATAACACATTATACTTCGGTTGGAATTGGTCCAAAGGCACAAGATATAGAAGAAATAAAATTTGTTCTATTAGGTTCAAGATTATTGATGGCAGTTATATTAACAGGTAGTGGGCTTATAAAAGAAACAATAATAAAATTTGATGAAGATATAACACAAGAACAAGTTGAAACAATAACATATTTGTTTAACAACAAGTTAAAAGGAAAGCCAATAACAGAAATAGACAAACCAATGGAAGAATATATGCATACAGAAATGAAGAGTTTATTAAATGTTGTAAAGCCAATACTAGAACAAATAAAAAAAGCAATAAATGATGATGTACCAGTATATATGGAAGGCGCAGATAAATCATTTGAATTACCAGAATTTAAAAGTTTAGATCTTGCAAAGAACTTTGTAAACATACTAGACTCAGATAAAACCAAACAATTAATGAATGTACTAAATAGTGGAAATGATCAAGATGAGATAAATGTTTATATAGGTGATGAAAACGCAGATGAAGCATTAAAAGATTTTAGTATTGTAACATTTAAACATAAAAAAGATGGCAAAGATTTAGGAACTATTGCAATAATAGGGCCAACGAGAATGGATTATTCGAAAGTAATTTCTGCTATGAAATATATTAGTCAGAAATTAAATGAAGATAAAATGTTAGGAGAAGGAAAGGAGAACAAGGATGGATAAAGAAGAAAAAGTAGATATAGAGGAAAATGAAAAAGACACTAAAAAAGAACCAAACGAAGAATTAGCAAAAGCAAAAGAAGAACTTGAAGACATCAAAGATAGACACACAAGGCTAATTGCAGAGTTTGACAATTTAAAGAAAAGAAGTGCAAAAGAAAGAGAAGGATTATATGCTTCTATAATGGGAGATATAATATCTGCATTACTTCCAGTAATAGACAACTTAGAAAAAGCAGCAGAAGCGGAAAGCAAAGACGAAGAATACAAAAAGGGAATAGAACTAGTATTAAAACAATTTAAAGACGTGCTTTCAGCAAATGGAGTAAAAGAAATAGAAGCGGTTGGTCAACCTTTTGATCCAGAACTTCATGAAGCAGTTAGTATGATTCAAGATGACAAACTTGGAGAAAAAATAGTTGCTCAAGAATACAGAAAAGGCTATATGATAGGCAATAAAGTAATAAGGCATTCTATGGTCATAGTAGCAAATTAATAAGTTAATAATTTTAAAATTATAAATAGAGGGAATAATAATAAAGAAATTTATTTTTAGAACCTCAAAACCAAAGAAAGAAAAAAATAAATTGTATATAAATTTAAGGAGGAATTTTATTATGGGAAAAATTATAGGAATTGACTTAGGAACAACAAATTCATGTGTTGCAGTTATGGAAGGAGGAGAGCCAGTTGTTATTCCTAACGCAGAAGGAAACAGAACAACACCATCTGTAGTTGCATTCTCAAAAAATGGAGAAAGATTAGTAGGGCAAATAGCAAAACGTCAAGCTGTTACAAATCCAGATAACACAGTTATTTCAATAAAAAGAAAAATGGGAACAGCAGAAAAAGTAAAAATAGAGGGAGAAGAATTCTCACCACAAGAAATATCTGCAATGATATTACAAAAATTAAAAACAGATGCAGAAAATTATCTAGGACAAAAAGTTACACAAGCTGTTATTACAGTACCAGCATATTTCTCAGACAGCCAAAGACAAGCAACAAAAGATGCAGGAAAAATAGCAGGACTTGAAGTATTAAGAATTATAAACGAGCCAACAGCAGCAGCTTTAGCATTTGGTATGGATAAAGAAGATCAAGACCAAAAAATAATGGTATATGACTTAGGTGGAGGAACATTCGATGTATCTATACTAGATATTGGTGATGGAGTATTTGAAGTTCTTGCAACAAATGGTAACACACATTTAGGTGGAGATGACTTTGATGAAAGAATTATGGACTACTTAGTATCAGAATTCAAAAAATCAAATGGAATAGATTTAAAATCAGATAAAATGGCAATGCAAAGATTAAAAGAAGCAGCAGAAAAAGCTAAAATAGAGCTTTCTGGAATGCAACAAACACAAATCAACTTACCATTCATCACAGCAGATGCTCAAGGACCAAAACACTTAGACATTACATTAACAAGAGCAAAATTTGAAGAATTAATCAGAGATTTAGTAGATGCAACAAGAGTACCAGTTGAACAAGCTATGAAAGACGCTGGAGTTACAGCAAATGATATTCATAAAATATTATTAGTTGGTGGATCTACAAGAGTTCCATGTGTTCAAGAAGCAGTAAAGAAAATAACAGGAAAAGATCCTGACAAAGGAATAAATCCAGACGAGTGTGTTGCAATCGGTGCAGCAATCCAAGGTGGAGTTCTTTCTGGAGATGTTAAAGACCTAGTATTACTAGACGTAACACCACTATCATTAGGTATTGAAACATATGGTGGAGTATTTACAAAACTAATTGAAAGAAATACAACAATACCAACAAAGAAATCACAAATATTCTCAACAGCAGCAGATGGTCAAACATCAGTTGAAGTACATGTTCTACAAGGAGAACGTGAAATGGCTGCATACAATAAAACATTAGGAAGATTCCAATTAACAGGAATTCCTGCAGCACCAAGAGGAGTACCACAAATTGAAGTAACATTTGATATAGATGCAAATGGTATAGTACACGTATCTGCAAAAGATATGGCAACAGGAAACGAACAAAAAGTTTCTATTACAGCTTCAACAAACTTAACAGACGAAGATATAGATAGAGCTGTAAAAGATGCAGAAGCACATGCTGCAGAGGATAAAAAGAAGAAAGATGAAATAGAAGCAAGAAATGAAGCTGAAAGCTTATCGTATAATTGCCAAAAAACACTTGATGAATTAGGCGATAAAATCAATGGAGAAGAAAAAGCTAAAGCAACAGCTGAGATTGAAAATGTTAAAAAAGCATTAGAAGGTTCAGATGTAGAGAAGATAAAAGAAGCAACAGAAAAATTAAAACAAGTATTCTATTCAATGTCTGAAAAACTATATAGCCAAGCAAATCCAAACGGAGCAGCTGGTCAAGCAACAGGAGCACAAGAACAACCACAAACAGACGAGAACGGAAATGTATATAATGCAGACTACAAAGTAGAAGACGATAATGACAACAAATAAAAAACTTTTCGCCCAATAGGGACGCCCCTTTTTGGGCGAAAATATTTAAAAAATATTCGTTACTAAAATAGTGACGAAGGAGGAAATAATGGCAGAAAAAAGAGACTATTATGAAGTTTTAGGAGTTAGTAAAACAGCGACGGACGAAGAACTAAAAAAAGCATACAGAAAATTAGCAAAAAAGTATCATCCAGATGCAAATCCTGATGACAAAGCGGGAGCAGAAGCAAAATTCAAAGAAGTAAACGAAGCGTATGAAACCTTATCAAATCCTCAAAAAAGAAAAATGTATGATCAATTTGGAACAGCAGACCCACAAGGATTTAATGGAGCCGGTGGACCATTTGGAGGACAAGGTGGATATTATTCGTATACATCTTCTGGATTTGATGGGTTTGGAGATATATTTGGAGATTTAGGAGACTTATTTGGATTTGGTGGAGGAAGATCTTCAAGACAAACAAATGGGCCAAGAAAAGGTGCTGACTTAAAATGCAATGTAAATTTAACCTTTGAGGAGGCATACTCTGGAACAAGCAAGCAAATAAACATAACTAGAAACGAAGAATGTCCTACTTGTTCAGGAACAGGAGCAAAACCAGGAACACATCCAGAAACTTGTTCTGTATGTGGAGGAAAAGGTACAGTAACACAAGTTCAAACAACACTATTAGGACAAATGAGAGTTCAAACAACCTGCTCAAACTGTCATGGAACAGGAAAAGTTATAAAAGAAGTTTGTAACACTTGTTATGGAAAAGGAACTGTTAGAAAACAAGCTAAAATAAATGTTAAAATACCAGCTGGAATTGATGATGGACAAACAATAGTGCTAAAGGGAGAAGGAGAACCAGGAAAAAATGGCGGAGCAAAAGGTAATGTGTACATAACAATTAATTTGAAAAAGCACAGTATCTTTACAAGAAACGGTGATGATGTTTATTGTGAAGTCCCAATCACATTTACACAAGCAACTCTTGGCGCTGAACTAGAAATTCCTTTAGTAGATGGAACAAAAATGAAATACAAAATACCAGAGGCTACACAAACTGGAACAAAATTCACAATTAAAGATAAGGGATTTGTACGTATCAATTCTGGAAACAGAGGTAACTTAGTATTTACAGTACAAGTACAAGTGCCAAAAAGACTTTCAAAAGAACAAAGAGATCTTTTAGTAGAACTTGCAAAAACTATGAATGAACAACCTCCAGTAAAAAGAAGAGGATTATTTGGATAAAACAAAGCTAGTTAAATGAAGAAAACATTTAACTAGCTTTTATCATGGAACAGATACGAAATCTAAAGGATTAACATTTATTCCGTTTTTCTTAATAGCAAGATGCAAATGACATCCGGTTGTTGCGCCGTTCGTAGGATTTCCAAAAGCATCCTTATATGGATTATTTTCAATACCATAAACATTCTTAGGGCCAACAGTGGAAATCACATCGCCTGCGTTAACAACGTCATATCTAGAAACAGTATAAATAGGAGAAACGTGGCAGTATGAAACTTTAAGATCATTATTCTCAATAACAATAGTATAGCCACCGCCAGCGCCCCAGCTCGCAAAAGTTACCTCACCACTACAAATAGCTAAAATAGGAGTTCCCTCTGGAGCGGGAATATCAATTCCAGAATGATATGATGAAGCGCCAGCAGTTGGAGAATCTCTATAACCAAAATAAGAGCTGATATTAGTATAATCGGGCAAAGGCCAAACGAAATCAGAAGTGGGCAAAATAGCACAAAAAGAAATAAAGAAAACAAGTACAGCAACAACAATAAAATATACAGACAAATATTTAAAAAAACTATTAGTCATATTAACATCTCCTTAAAAATAATATGAACCAATAGTTTTTATATTAATTTTTAGATTTTCTAAATGCAAAAAATTTGCTAATAAAGAAATTCAAAATAATTACAACAACAGTGACAAACAATTTCATGATAGTTTTCTGAATTGAAGTATTGCATAAAGGGAATAATAAAAATCCTCCTACAAACTCAACTACCATAGTAAAAGCTCTACCAGCGATGAATTTAAAAAACTCATAAGTTTTTTCTTTTAAATTCTTAGCTTCAGAATGAAAAACCAAATCCTTATTAGTAATATATGCAAATAACACAGCCAAAGAAATAGCTATGAAGTTTGATAAATTCTCATTCCATTTAAACCATGTATTCATAACAAAGAAAGAGCCTAAATTAACAAGAGTTGTGAAAACACCAAACACTGCATACAACAAAACTTCCTTAGTCATAAACTTCTTAAAAAGAGCTTTAATCTGTTCCATAATGCCTCCTGTAAAAATAAAAAAACGAGCTAATTACTTAGCTCCAAAATTTGGCAGGGGTATCAAGATTCGAACTCGAACCCGCGGTTTTGGAGACCGTCATGCTACCATTGACACCATACCCCTATCTGACTTTATAATAATAACACAAAAAAAAACAATGTGCAAGAGAAAAATGAAAAAAACATAGACTTTATTAAAAAAATATTGTATAATATATACATATGGGGATGTATTTGGCTTTCGACAGTATCCCAGAAGTATGTGTAGCGAGTAGTGGATGGCTGCTTCGGCCACTATAAAAAAGCAGAACTAAATATAAACGCTGATAATAATAGAGAATTAGCATACGCTGCCTAAGCTTAGGCGGCTCATCTTACCAAGAAGGCCTACGGTCTTGGATAAGGTGTCAACTAGTAGGATAACAAAGCTGTTTTAGCTATTAAAACAGTAGGTAACTTAAATAGCTACTATAAAAACACGGTTGTTTGTTAATGTGTTTTTATAGGAAAAGTGAATAACAAACTACACTCGAAGAATCATATATGGAAAGAATATTGGACAGGGGTTCAACTCCCCTCATCTCCACCAAAAAAAAGAGCACCACAAAGTGGTGCGAATTTTTTTTGCTTGGAATGAGCGAGTTGAAAAGGAGGAAAAGTAAAATGTCCGGGGGGACATTTTACCCGACGCGGCTCGACAACTCCCCTCATCTCCACCAAAAAAAGAGCACCACAAAAGTGGTGCGAATTTTTTTGCTTGGAATGAGCGAGTTGAAAATTTATCTGTGTTTATTCTGGTTAAAATGATACAAAAACGAGAAGATATTGGTTATAACTTCATCTTCTCTTGATTTTTAACTTTTCCTTAACAATTTTTAGTCAGTGACTGCTAATTTCTTGGAAATTTGGACAACGACTTTTTACAAATTGTATAGTTTTTTACTTTTTCTATGTTCAAAATATTTCTTTATGTTATTTGCTATTACTTCTATTATAAATTCTAATAGTGATGTTATTATTATCATAACACTTCTAACCATAAAAGCTACAAATGCTACAAATACTCCAACAAACCACATTGTATGTTCACTCCTTATAAGATAATTATAATATATTTGGTAACATTTGTACACAATATTCGTTGCCTTAACATTTGTCTGTTAATATCCTTTTTCTAATTGCTCTAATCTTTTTTGACTTTCTACTGCATTCTTTAAAGCATCTTGATATTTTTTATCAGCGTTTTCTTTTTCTTGCAATATTTTATTGTATTTTTCTTGTTCTTCTTCCACAGTTCCAATTCCATCTTGTGGTTCTGACATTTTTACTATAAATATAATTACTAAAATAACCGCTACAACAATAAGTATCAATTTCATTAAGCTAATTCCTTTTTGATTTTTTAGCATTTCAAACACTCCCTTCGCTTTTAATATTTGGTAATCAAGTAAGAACAACGACTTGCTAAATATATACCACCAATAAGCAATATAATTCCAAGTACAATTTTTAACCATTTCCATTTATCGTCTTTATTGTCATTATTCATAAATTTCACCCCTTTCGTCTTTTGTAGAATATATAGTATAATTTTATTCTCTATTGTATTTTTCAATAAGAAGATTCACTTGTTCACTTGACAATCTATTATTGATTTTTGCTAATCCTAAAAGTGATTTAATATTTTCCCATTTCATAGTTTTACAATGTCCTTGATTTGTTAGTTCAATATATTCCACAATTTCTTCAAATATATAATGGGAACATTAAAGTCTTTTTTTATTTCTTGCATTTTGTATTACTCCTCTTGCAAAGATTTTACATCATTATAATTATATAGTCAAGTCTTATATTCGATATATGAATATAAAGCACGAATATATTCAAAACTTGAAACATATATTATTATAAAAGAAAAAAGTAGGTGGTCTATATGGGAATAAGTTTTCAAAAGAAAAGTAAAAAAAGCTATATTCAGTTTACTGTTAGATTTGAAGAAGATTTACTAGATACTATAAGAAAAATTGCAAAAAAAGAGAACATATCAATAAATGAAGTAGTAAATCAAAGTGTAAGATATGCCCTAAATGATAAGAAGTAAATATCTTATCATTTATTTTTATATAAAACTTGATACTTATATTATTCCAGTTGTAACGACATTTATTTCTGTTTGATTCTTAGAAACAAGTAATAATGTGTGCAATATATTTATTTTTCGATTCATAAAGATAAAAAGCTACAAAAACTAACCAAAAACGCATGCTGTTGTCGAACTTTGACGTACGATTTTGCTGGACAAGTAGCTACTTTCGGGGTATAATTGCCTTGGGGAAAACAAATAAAAAACAAAAAAAATTTACCAATAGGTTGAAAAACGATTCGATATTTGGTAAAATAAGAAAGGAGACAGATGAGTAGAAACAATGAAGAAGGAAAATATCTTTCTCAAGCAGAAATTGATGCGATAATAGATGAAATTATAGAAAACGAACCAGTCCCAGCAGTAAAAGAGCATTTAATAAAATATGAGAAAGAATACAGAAGAAAAAGAGATCAACAAAAATTGGAGAAACACCAATTAAATGAAGAGAATGAAACATATGATAAAATAAACCATCCACATGATAAAACAGTGAGACTAATGCTTTCAAATTCACAAGAGGCAGCAAATCTAATAAATCTAGCACTAAAAACAGACTTTGTAAAAGCAAATCAAATAGAGCAATATAAAAGTAGCTTTGTAACAAAACAGTACAAAAATAGAGAATCAGATATTGTTTACAAAGACTTAAAAAATAAGGGAATATATTATTTAATAGAACACCAGAGTAAGCAAGATAAAATGATGGCAGTAAGAATAACAGAATATAGTCTAGAAATAATAAAAAGTGCATTAGATTTAATGAAACAAGGAAAACAAGAAAAACTTCCAACAGTAATACCAATAGTCTTGTATACAGGAAAAGGAAAATGGAAGATACCAAAATCATTAGAAGATGTACAAGTAAAATTAGCAGACATTAATTTGCCATCAATAGGAAGTTATAAACTTATAGATATAAATACATATAGTGATGACGACTTAATAAAGGCAAAAGGAGCATTACCCAAAGTGTTATTGATGGAAAAAAATAGCAATCACTTAGAAAAAGGAATAAAACAAATTGAAAAATGTAACTTTACGAAAGAAGAACGAGAAATAATTAGCGTATACATAACAAATATAATAGGTGAAATAAATCCAAAACTAGCAAAAGAAATGCTAGAAAATATAAATAAAAAGGAGGAAAAAGGTATGAGACTTGGACAAGCATTAGTGGATTATTACTACGATGGGGTTACAAAAGGAGAAAAGAAACGGAGCAAAGAAAACTCAAATAAGAGTAATAAAGAGAATGTTAAAAGATAACTTAAAGATTGAACTAATAAAGAAGTATGCCAATGCAACTGATAAAGACATAGAAGAAGCAAGAATGGCAAAATAAAAAACAGAGGAGTTTGAAAGGTAAAATACTTTCAAACTCCTTTAGAATTAATAAATACGACCTAAATAAGATTTTTAATTGAATAACATATTTAATAAAAAAATCAAATAGTGGTTGAAAACCAGAACAAAATATTTTATAATAAAATCACAAAAAATGAAGACAATAATAAATATGGACAAATGAGACTAAAAAAAATCAAAAAACTTAGGAGGAAAAAATCATGTTAAAAAAACAAAAGGGTATAACCCTAATCGCATTAG
>OGOG01001553.1_pt1 | contig 22089 bp, 17 predicted proteins | sample 1552581 | NCBI WGS metagenome assembly OGOG01 (sample SAMEA2580152, study PRJEB22360) | human gut metagenome | biome: human gut; feature: human-associated habitat; material: faeces | place: Denmark | collected 2008/2010 | reverse complement strand
AATATGATATAATATGAATAAGTGTGTGCAAAGTACGGAAAGGAGAAGCCATATGTTTGAAAATGGGAGAAAAACGATTGGTGTAATTCTTTGTGATGTGTCATCACATTATCAGGAACAAATCTGCCAGACGTTGTCGATGTATGCAAAAGAGGCAGATTATAATTTGGCGTATTTTACATTTTTTTCGTGCTATGGAACCGAAATAACAAGAAATGGCAGAGGAGAAGCAAATATTGTTCACTTGATTCCGTTTGAGGAATTGGATGCTATTATTTTATGCCACGATACTTTGGTGAATAAACCGGCGCTTGATTATGTAGTTGACAGTATTGAGAAAAAATGTGACTGCCCGGTTGTTACACTGCGTCATGACTTAAAGGATTACCCAGCGGTGCTAGTGAATCAAGAACACCGTATAGAAGATTTGGTGTATCATTTTGTGGATGAACACCATAAAACGAAAATTGCATTTATGTCGGGACCGTTTGACCATCCGGATACGATTACGAGACTGGCTGATTATAAACGGGCTTTGGCAAACCGTGGGATTCCATTTGATGAACGCATGGTATATGAAGGGGATTATTGGACGAAGAAAGCGAAAGAAGCAGCCGATTACTTTACGATGGAACTGGCTGAAAAACCGGAAGTAATTGTGTGTGCAAATGATTATATGGCAAGTTCTTTAATGAATGAACTGATTGCTAAAGGTTTTCTGGTACCGGATGACATTGCCGTTTCCGGCTTTGATAATATATGGGAATCTTCGATTACCCTCCCACCGATTACGACAGTTTCTGTGCCGGTTCATGATATGGTGAAACAGGCGGTTGGGCTTATTGAAGCCATGTGGCGTGGCGAAACAGTACCGCAGAAAAGTTATGTGAATTCCGAAGTTATTTTCCGTAATTCCTGTGGCTGTGAGACATTTAATATGCAGTCGATGTTAGCCAAACGTGTTCGTCAGATGAATGAATACCAGAGTATTATGGAGTCAAATCAGAGTAACACATATATGTTTATTGATTTGTCAGATCTTGATCATGTGGACGGCATTGAAAAGTCACTCCGTATAGGTGCGAATGACCATATTGACAGTTTTTTTATCTGCTTAGGTGAAGGACGCGGTGAGCAGTATCCGAAATACTGTTCTCCGGCAAACGGCTTTGCTAAGAAGAGTAAAGTTGTTGGTGGTTTGTTTCATAAAAGAGCCTGTGTGTTTGATGTATTTGAAACTTCACGTCTTTTGCCAAAAGATGTATCAGAAGATAAACCGATGATTTATTATTTCTTCCCGATTCATAACAACCAGTTTTCTTATGGTTACCTGGCTGTGTCTTATGAGGACAATTACAGCACAAATAAGACATTTAATAACTGGCTTGCAATTCTTGGCAATGCGCTAGAGATGATTCGCATTAAACAGAAAAATCAGGGACTTCTTCAGGAATTGAACAATTTATATGTCCATGATGCACTGACCGGTTTATACAACCGGAGAGGATTTGATTCCGTTTCCCTTGAAAAATATAAAAAGGCGAAAAAGGAGAAGAAGTCATTTGTAATATTTGCTATTGATATGGATAATCTGAAAGTGGTCAATGACCGTTTTGGACATATGAATGGAGATTTGGCACTGCGGACAATTGGTGAGGCGATGCAGGCAGTGGCAGGAAAAGAAGATGCTTGTGCTCGTGTCGGCGGCGATGAATATAATGTCGTTGGAATTGGTTATACAGAAGATATGGCAGAGCAGTTTGTAAAGGATTTTAATGGGTATCTGGCAGACTTTAATGAAGAGAGTGAACTACCGTATCTGGTAAAGGCAAGTGTTGGTTACTGTCTTTTGGAATCCGAAAAGGAGAGAGACTTAGAGGACTGCGTGAATGTGGCAGATGGTAAATTGTATGAGTATAAGCGCGATAAGAAGAAAAAGAAATTAGATAACGTGCTGCGAGAAATGGAAGGATAAGGAGGTCGCTGTTAGGTGACAGGAAATACAGTTCATGCAGCGGAGGCTGCTTATCGGAAGAAAAGGGTAAAGCGAATTAAGAAAATTATTGTAGGGACAGCTATTGTACTTTTGTTACTGCCTACGATAATGTGTTTGTTTTTATTAGTGAAGGTTCATTCACTGGAAAAGCAGATTGAGACGATTTCCAAGGTGTCGGATTCGGATGTTGTCAAAGCACAGGAAAAAGAGGTGAAGACAACGAAAGCGCCAAAAAAGGCGTCGACTGCCGAACCAACGATAAAACCAACGGATGATACAACTACAAAAAAGGTTTATCTGACTTTTGATGATGGTCCGGGAAGCCAGACGGGGGAAATTTTGGATATACTGAAAAAGAACCATGTGAAAGCAACTTTTTTTGTGACAGGAAAAGAGGACGCTTCGTCGAAGAAAGTATATCAGCGGATTGTAAAAGAAGGCCACACGTTAGCAATGCATTCTTATTCACATATTCAGGATGTGATTTATGATTCTAAAGAGGCTTTTGAGAAAGACTTAAAGCAAATCAACCGCTGCTTATATGAAGCAACCGGAGTACGCACGAAGTTTTATCGTTTTCCGGGAGGAAGCAGTACGCAGAACACATCACTTCCAATCCAGAATTTTATTGATGTGTTAAAGAAAAACCATTATCTGTATTTAGACTGGAATGTTATCAGTCCTGATATCAATAATGCAAACGCTACGAAAGAACAAGTGGTAACCGGCGTTATGCAGGGCGTTGATGCATATGATACAGCAGTTGTTCTTATGTATGATGTGGCAGACAAACCGATGACGGTAAAAGCACTGCCATCTATTATAAAACAAATTAAGGCTAAAAATTATGAATTGTTGCCGGTGGATGAGTCAATGATACTCATTCAGCACAACAATGGAAATCAGGAGGAAGGAAAATGAGTTTTTTTAAGGACTTAAAAGAGGATATTGCTCAGTCCGTGAATGAGTTGACAGAGAGTCTGGATGAAAATCTAGCAGTGGATGATGAGAAAACAAAAGAGACAGTTCCGATGAGTGAATTGACAACCGATTTTCCGCCGGAAGAACCGACAGAAGAGGTTCCGGAATTAGTTGTGGAAAATAGTGAGATGGAAGAAAATGAAATTGCGGTGGCTGCAGAGCCGGAAGAAGTAATAGAGGAACCTGTGGAAGCACCGGTGGAAGAAGTGGTAGATGAGCCGGAGGAAATTGAAGAACCGGTTGATGATTACGAGGAGGAAGACGTCATGAACGAAGAAGTAATGGAAGAAGCAAGCATTGATAATACACCAGTGGAAGAGGTGGAAGATGATACACAGGAAGTTACCGTAATTACGAAAGGAACAACCATTAACGGTGGCATCAAATCCGATACATCTCTCGTTGTAAAAGGTACCATTGAAGGTGATGTAGAATGTGAGGGAAAATTAACAATTACTGGTAAAGTAGCAGGTAATACAATTGCTTCCGAAATTTATGTGAATACACCAAGACTGGAAGGTGATATTAACAGCCGCGGTATTGTAAAAATTGACGTAGGAACAGTCGTAATCGGTAGTATTAGCTGCACTTCCGTACTGGTTGCCGGTGCAGTAAAAGGAAACATTGAAGTAAATGGTCCTGTTATCGTGGATTCTACAGCGGTAGTGAAAGGTGATATTAAAGCAAAATCCATTCAGATTAACAGTGGAGCTGTTATTGATGGACATTGCTCTTTGGCATATGCCGATGTGGATTTGGATTCATTCTTTGAATAAGAAATATAACAGGAGGCTATTTCGCAATGAGCAAATATAAAAGAGTATTATTGAAATTAAGCGGTGAGGCTTTGGCAGGAGACAAGGGGACCGGTTTTGACGAGGCAACCTGTGTACCGGTTGCAAAACAGATTAAAGATTTGGTGGATGCCGGAACTGAAGTTGCCATTGTAATCGGTGGCGGAAACTTCTGGCGCGGACGTTCCAGTGAGACGATAGACCGCACCAAAGCAGACCAGATTGGTATGATGGCTACGGTTATGAACTGCATTTATATGTCAGAAATCTGTCGTTCCGTAGGACTTATGACACAAGTATTAACACCATTTTCCTGTGGTTCTTTTACGAAGTTATTTTCCAAAGACCGCGTCAACAAATATCTCGGCAAAGGAATGGTAGTATTCTTTGCCGGTGGAACCGGACATCCGTATTTTTCAACCGATACCGCAACGGCACTTCGTGCGATTGAAATTGATGCCGATATTATTCTCGCAGCGAAATCCATTGATGGTGTATATGATTCCGACCCGGCAGTAAATCCGGATGCGAAAAAGTATGATTCAATGCAGATGGCAGATATTGTTGACAACAAACTCGGTGTTGTAGATTTGGCGGCCGCCGTGCTTTGTCTGGAAAATAAAATGCCAATGCTGATTTTTGGTTTGAATGAAGAAAACAGTATTGCAAACGCCGTAGCAGGAAAGAGCAACGGTACGATTATTACTGTGGATTAATGGAGGTTAAACAGTCATGGAATTAAATCAATATGAAGAGAAGATGAAAAAGTCACTTGCTAATCTGGAAGAAGAATATGGTGCAATTCGTGCCGGACGTGCAAATCCAAGAATTTTGGATCGTATTCAGGTAGATTATTATGGAACACCGACTTCCTTGCAGGGCGTTGCCAATATTTCCGTACCGGAAGCCCGCATGATTCAGATTCAGCCGTGGGATGCCGGTCTTATTAAAGATATCGAGAAAGCAATTTTGGCTTCTGATTTGGGACTTACACCGGCAAACGATGGAAAAGTGATTCGTCTGGTATTTCCGGAACTTACGGAGGAACGTCGTAAAGAACTGGTAAAAGATGTCAAGAAAAAAGGTGAGGAAGCTAAGGTTGCCATCCGAAACATTCGTAGAGATGCCAATGATGCTGTGAAAAAAGAAGCAAAGGCAAACGAGATTTCAGAAGACGACCAGAAACAGTTAGAAGATAAGATTCAGAAACTTACCGATGAGTATGTAAAGAAAATTGATCAGGCAATTGATGCAAAATCAACAGAAGTAATGACCGTATAGAAGGAGTTTCGGTGCACATGTGCCGGATATTAGGACAGCCTGTTCCTGCTTTGCAGGAGTCTTGTCTGTCCTTCCTTTTTTTAGAAGATGGAGGAATTTTTATGGAACGTTCAGAATTAAATGCGCCAAACCATGTTGCCATTATTTTGGATGGTAACGGAAGATGGGCAAAAAAACGATTGCTGCCACGTAAAGCAGGGCATGTTGCCGGAAGTAAAACCGTGGAGCAGATTTGTGAGGATGCCTATAATCTTGGGATAAATTATCTTACCGTATATGCGTTTTCTACGGAGAATTGGAAACGGCCACAGGATGAGGTTAATGCGCTGATGAAACTTCTCAGACAGTATTTGAAAGACTGCATTAAGAGAAGTAAAAAAAATAATATGTGCGTTCGTGTAATTGGTGATATTACTCCGTTAGAAGAGGACATGAAACAGAGTATCAAAGAACTAGAAGAAGCAACGAAAGATAATACCGGACTTCATTTTCAGGTTGCCTTAAACTATGGGAGCCGGGATGAAATGACACGTGCAATGAGAACGATGATGGCGGATGTTAAAAACGGTAAAGTAAAGCCTGAGGATATCAGCGAGGAAATGTTTGCCGGATATTTGGACACCAAAGGTCTTCCGGATCCGGATTTGTTGATTCGCACAAGTGGGGAAGAAAGACTTTCTAACTTTATGCTTTGGCAGCTTGCTTATACCGAATTTTATTTTACGGATGTTTTGTGGCCGGATTTTAATAAAAAAGAATTACAAAAAGCGATTGATTATTATAACAAAAGAGACCGTCGCTTTGGAGGAGTTTAGGAGGAGCAAATCATGTTTTTTACTCGTTTAATCAGTGGGATTATCTTAGTGCTTGCTGCAATTTTCTTCTTTGTTCAGGGAGGTTATTTTCTGCTTTTTGCGCTCGCTGTTTTATCGCTTCTTGGTTTATATGAACTGCTGCGTGTACTTCAGATGGAAAAATCTTCTCTGGCAGTGGTGACGTATGTGGCGACTGCGGTATATTATGGCATGCTTTGTATCTATGGAGGAATTGACTGGCTGTTGTTGGGACTGCTCATATTTATGATGCTTGCCCTGTTAGTGATTTATGTATTTTCTTATCCAAAGTTACGAATTGAAGATATTACGAAAGCAGTGTTTGTTTTTTTGTATGTAAGTGTTTTGTTCAGTTATATTGCAAGAACGAGAGATTTAGTTGCCGGAAACTGGTTAGTATGGCTGATTATAATTTCTGCCTGGGGCTCTGACACATTTGCTTATGTGACCGGTGTTCTGATTGGAAAACATCATTTCTCAGAACTGAGTCCGAAAAAGACGGTTGAGGGCTGCATTGGTGGTGTTGTCGGTGCCGGACTGCTTGGTTTTTGCTATGCCTTTTTCTTTCCGGAATATGCCGCTTTTACAGCAAATCCATATATCGTATTTCCGTTGGTTACAGTGATTGGAGCGTTGATTTCGCAGGTTGGTGATTTAACAGCCTCTGCGATTAAAAGAAATTATGAAATCAAGGATTATGGAAAGATAATTCCCGGACATGGCGGCGTATTAGACCGGTTCGACAGTGTAATATTTGTAGCACCTTTTGTTTATTATTTATTAGCCCTTACAATGAATCTTGGCTGATTGGGAGGAATTGAAATTGAAAAGAGTAACGATTCTTGGAGCGACTGGTTCCATTGGAACACAGACGTTGGATGTTATTTCACAGAATTCGGACGATTTTGAAGTGGTTGCTCTGACGGCGAGTGAGAGTGTAGAAAAAATGGCAGAATTGATTCAGCGTTTCTGTCCGTCTTATGCCGTTATGAAAAATGAAGAAAAGGCGGAAGAGTTAAGAAAATTGCTGCCGAATCATTCCTGTGAGATTTTATACGGAATGGATGGCTTTGTTGCGGTTTCTACTCTGCCAAATGTAGATGTGGTAGTTGCTGCGATGGTTGGCATGATTGGACTTCGCCCGGTCATGGAGGCAATCCGTGCGGGAAAGGATATTGCCCTTGCCAATAAAGAAACATTGGTGACGGCAGGACATATCATTATGCCGCTTGCTAAGGAATACGGCGTGTCAATTCTTCCGGTAGACAGTGAACATTCCGCTATTTTCCAGTGTTTAAACGGTGAGAAAAAGTCACAGATTGAAACTCTTTTTCTGACAGCGTCCGGCGGGCCGTTCCGCCACGGTACGAAAGAGGAACTGGAAAAAGTAACGGTAGAACAGGCACTTATGCATCCGAACTGGAGCATGGGGGCAAAAATTACAATTGATTCAGCGACGATGATAAATAAAGGTCTGGAAATGATTGAGGCAAAGTGGCTGTTTGATGTGGATATTGATAAAATTCATGTGTTGGTTCAGCCTAAAAGCGTGATTCATTCCATGGTCGGCTTTGTTGACGGTGCTGTGATGGCGCAGCTTGGAACACCGGACATGAGGCTTCCGATTCAGTATGCCCTATATTATCCGGAGCGCAATTATTTGGGCGGAGAAAGGCTTAATTTTGAGGCATTAGCGGATATTCAATTTGAAAAACCAAATACGGATGTTCTGCGGGGAATCCCAATTGCTGTGGAGGCAAGCCGGATTGGCGGCAGTATGCTGACTGCGATGAATGCGGCGAATGAGTATGCAGTTGCGAGATTTTTAAAGAAAGACATCGCTTTTTTACAGATTTATGATATGATAGAATATGCTATGAGTAAACATCGGGTAATTAAGCATCCTGATTTGTCTCAGATTTTAGAAACCGAAAGGGAAACATATGAACGTTTAAATAAAGATTGGAGGAATGTAAGCAGATGAGTGCATGGACCATTTTTTTGGCAATTTTAGTTTTTAGTGTAATTATTTTATTTCATGAATTTGGACATTTTATCGTGGCAAAATGGAATAAGGTGAAAGTTTTAGAGTTTTCGCTTGGTATGGGGCCGCGTTTGATTTCATGGGTGAAAACAAGTGAGGGAAGAAAAATCATGTTTTTGAAATCCTCCGCGTTTTTAGAAGAACACCCGGAGTATAATGAACAGACAATTTATTCTTGGAAACTGCTTCCTTTTGGCGGTTCCTGTATGATGTTAGGTGAAGAAGAGGATATCGCAGATGATTCTTCCTTTAGCAGAAAATCCGTTTATGCGCGGATGGCAATTATTTTTGCGGGACCATTTTTTAACTTCATTTTAGCATTTATATTTTCTGTTATACTGACTGCGGTAATGGGATATCAAAGTCCGCAGATTACAGTTGTGGCTGACAACACACCGGCACAAAAGAGTGGTTTGCAGGTTGGCGATGTAGTCAAAGAAATCAATGGGAAAACGATGACAATTGACGGTGATATCAGTTTGTATACCGCTTATTATGGCTTTCCTAAGGGCGAAGATGTGACGATGGTCGTAGAGCGTGACGGCCAGGAAAAAACGATTGTCATGAAACCGGAACTTATGAAAGATGCAAGTGGAAATGAAGATTACCGCATCGGAATTAACCACGGAAAGTGGGAAAAAGTAGGTGTTCTTGGCAATTTGAAGTATTCCACTTATGAAATGAAGTATTGGATTGAAACGGTTGTAAAGAGCCTGCAGGGACTGGTGACAAAACGCTTTAAGGCAAGTGATGTGTCAGGACCGGTCGGCATTGTATCAACGATGGGCAAAAACATCGAAGCCAGTGGTGACAAAGACAATGGCGGCGGACCGGGTATGATGGTTATGAGCATGATTTACTGGTGTATTATGTTATCTGCCAACCTTGGCGTTATGAATTTACTTCCGATTCCGGCATTGGATGGCGGACGGTTACTGTTTTTGATTATTGAGTGGATTCGCAGAAAACCGATGAATCCAAAATATGAGGGCTATGTTAATATGGCAGGTTTTATGCTCTTGATGCTGTTAATGGTGGTCATTCTTGGGCATGATATTATCAATTTGTTCTAGTAAAAGGGGTTGAAAAGAATGCGTCATAAAACAAAGGAAATTCAGATTGGAAAAGTGACAATCGGCGGCACAAATCCGATTGCCATTCAGTCTATGACAAATACGAAAACAGAAGATGTGAAAGCAACGGTATCTCAGATTTTGCAGCTGGAGAAGGCAGGCTGTGAAATTATCCGCTGTGCCATTCCGACCATGGAAGCGGCAAAATCTTTGGAAGAGATAAAAAAACAGATTCACATTCCTTTGGTGGCGGACATTCATTTTGATTACCGCCTTGCCATTGCAGCGGTGGAACACGGTGCAGATAAAATAAGAATTAATCCGGGAAACATTGGCAGCAATGAGAGAATAAAGGCAGTTGTTGACTGCTGTAAAGAGCGTCAGGTGCCAATTCGTGTAGGCGTAAACAGTGGCTCTCTGGAAAAAAGTCTGGTTGAGAAATATGGTGGCGTCACGGCACGGGGGCTGGTTGAAAGTGCACTTGACAAGGTGTCCATAATTACGGACATGGGATATGATAATCTTGTAATCAGCATCAAGTCCTCCGACGTTTTAATGTGTATCAGGGCGCATGAAGAACTGGCAAAGCAGACGGATTTTCCACTGCATGTAGGAATTACGGAATCGGGAACGGTGTATTCGGGAAGCATTAAATCGGCAGTTGGTCTTGGTACAATTTTGTATCAGGGAATTGGCGATACCGTCCGTGTTTCTCTTACCGGAGATCCTGTGAAAGAGGTGCAGGCAGCTAAACTGATTTTGCAGACATTAGGACTTTATAAAGGTGGTGTACAGGTTGTATCCTGTCCGACCTGCGGACGTACCCAGATTGATTTGATTTCATTGGCCGGTAAAGTAGAAGAAATGGTGAAAGATTTTGATTTGGATATCAAAGTTGCCGTTATGGGCTGTGCAGTAAATGGTCCGGGTGAGGCAAAGGAAGCCGATATCGGGATTGCCGGAGGAATTGGTGAAGGTTTATTAATTAAGAAGGGCGAAATTATAAAGAAAGTGCCGGAAAGCGAGTTGTTAGAAACTTTGCGGCAGGAACTTTTACACTGGAATGATTGAGAAAGGGTTGATTTTTGTGGTACATTTTTTTGAAGCATTTCCGGAATTATCAATCGAGGACTCCTTATATAATTATTTTTCAGGAACTATGGTGGAGAAGGTCAGCGCATCGCGTACGAAGATGCTGGCCTTTATTTACTGTCAAAGTGACCAGCTGCTTCACAGACGAACGATACATACGATGGAGCATGCTTTGTATTCGCAGGTGTTCCGTAAAATGGGAGTGCAGCCAAAGTTAGAGATGTATTACCCGTTTGCAGCGTCTTATGAGGTGGATGAACTGGTGGAAAAATGCGAAGAAATTTTAAAAGAAGAGTTAAAAGAACATGACACGATTGAACATATGAAGTTTTGCAGCCATCCATTTGAAGTGGATGGAAACTCGATTGTTTTAACCTGTGACGATGATTTTTTGTGTCATGAAAAAAGTAAGGAAATTAAAGAATTTTTATCCAAACGATTAAAACGCAGTTTCGGTCAGGAAGTGGACATTTCTTTTCGCTATGAGAAGAAGGAGCGAAAGATTAACAAGGAGCCGGAAGTTTATACAGTAGTACGAAAAAAAGAAGAGAAAGAAAATGAAGAAGCGGTGGAAGAGGCGCGCAAGATACAAAAAAAGAAAACATATGTGGCAAAGAAAAAAAAGACAAGAGACCCCAGTGTGTTTTTTGGCTCCAATGTGGAAGGGGCAGTTATGCCAATCAGCGATATTGTGGACGAAATTGGAGAAGTCGTTATCGCCGGTATGATTCGAAGTGTGGAAGAACGAGAATTCAGTAATGGTGAAAAATTGATAATTTCTTTTGCTATTACGGATTTTACCGATACGATTCGCTGTCTTATGTTTGTGAAAAAAACAAAGGCAGAGGAATTGTCTCTTTCAGAGTTTATTAAGGGCGGAAATTATGTAAAAGTAAAAGGGCATGCTTCTTTTGATGATTATTCAAAGGAACTTGTGATTAAAAATATAGACGGCGCCAAAGAAATTGATGATTTCCGCGTTGGCAGAAAAGACGAGGCACCGGTAAAACGTGTGGAACTTCATGCACATACGCAGATGAGTGATATGGATGCGGTGGTAGACTGTCAGAAATTGGTAACAAGAGCGCAGGAGTGGGGACACCCTGCCATTGCAATTACTGACCATGGTGTTGTTCAGTCTTTTGCGGATGCCGACCATGCTATTAAAGATGATAATTTTAAGGTGATTTATGGCTGTGAGGCGTACTTAGTAGACGATTTGGACGATACCGTTGTCAATGAAGAAGGGCAGACTTTGCAGGATTCGTTTGTTGTCTTTGACTTGGAAACAACTGGTTTTTCGCCAACGAGAAACCGCATTATTGAAATTGGTGCGGTGAAAGTGGAAAAGGGTAAAATCACGGACCGCTTCAGTACATTTGTAAATCCGGAGGTAGCAATTCCACCGAGAATTACTGACGTGACAAGTATTACGGATGACATGGTAAGTGATGCGCCAAAAATCGAGACGATACTTCCGGAATTCCTTGACTTTTGCAAGGGGTGTGTATTAGTTGCCCACAATGCCGGATTTGACTATAGTTTTATCTGCAAAAAAGGTGCCGAGCAGGGCAGAGATATTCATTATACGGTTGTAGATACGGTTGGTGTGGCACGTGTGTTATTTCCACATCTGGCGAAATATACGCTTGATAATGTGGCAAAGACGATGAAGATTTCACTTGTGAATCACCATCGCGCGGTCGAGGATGCTGAGGCAACTGCGGAAATTTTTGAGAAAATGATCCGAATGTTAGAAAAACAGGGCATTACAGATTTGAAGGCGTTATATGAGAGGACGCATTCGGCACCGGAAATCATTAAGAAAAAGCCGAGTTATCATGCGATTATTCTTGCAAAAAATGAAGTTGGGCGTGTGAATTTGTATCATTTGGTATCAATGGCACATTTGGATTATTATGCCAGACGTCCACGTATTCCAAAGAGTCAGTTAATGAAATACAGGGAAGGATTGATTCTTGGTTCGGCATGTGAGGCGGGCGAACTGTACCGTGCACTGTTAGATGATGCTGACGAGGAGAGAATTGAAGAATTGGTGGATTTCTATGATTATCTGGAAATTCAGCCGATTGGCAACAATGAATTTATGTTTGACAAGGAAAAAGGTGCCTACGCAAACATCAATACATGGGATGATTTAAAGGAAATGAACCGCCGGATTGTAAGGCTTGGCGAAAAATATAACAAGCCTGTCTGCGCTACCTGTGATGTCCATTTCCTTGACCCGGAGGATGATATTTACCGTACAATTCTGCTTGCCGGTAAAAAGATGGATGATGGTAAACAGCCGCCACTTTATTTTAGAACAACTGAGGAGATGCTCTCGGAATTTTCCTACTTAGGAGAGGAAAAAGCAGAAGAAGTTGTTATAACGAATACGAATTTGATTGCCGATCAGATTGAGAAGATATCGCCGGTATTTCCGGATAAATGTCCGCCGGTTATTGAAAATTCCGATCAGGAGCTTCGTGATATTTGTTACAATAAGGCGCACAGTATGTACGGGGAAAATTTACCGGTGCAGGTTTCGGAGCGGCTGGAGAGGGAGTTAAACTCCATTATTTCCAACGGATTTGCCGTAATGTATATTATTGCACAGAAGCTTGTGTGGAAATCGAATGAGGACGGGTATCTTGTTGGTTCGCGTGGTTCCGTTGGTTCTTCTTTCGTTGCTACGATGTCCGGTATCACAGAGGTAAATCCGCTTCCGGCACATTATTACTGCGAAAAATGCCATTATTCGGATTTTGATTCGGACGAGGTAAAAGCGTTTGCCGGCAGTTCCGGATTTGATATGCCGCCGAAGAAATGTCCGAATTGCGGGGCAGAACTTGTGCGCGATGGACATGACATACCGTTTGAAACATTCCTTGGATTTTACGGGGATAAAGAGCCGGATATTGATTTGAACTTTTCCGGTGAATACCAGAGTAAAGCCCATGCATATACGGAAGTTATTTTTGGTGCCGGACAGACATTCCGTGCCGGTACGGTAGGTACGCTTGCGGATAAGACGGCATACGGTTATGTGAAAAATTATTTTGAGGAGAAAGGAATTCCTAAGCGGACGGTGGAAATTGAGCGTCTGTTGGAGGGCTGTGTTGGCGTGCGCCGTACGACCGGACAGCATCCGGGAGGAATTGTTGTACTTCCAATGGGATGGTCAATTGACACGTTTACACCGGTGCAGCATCCGGCAAATGACCAGACAACATCCATTATTACAACGCATTTTGATTATCATAAGATTGACCATAACCTGTTAAAACTTGACATACTCGGACACGATGATCCTACCATTATTAAGATGCTTGAGGATTTGACCGGTGTCAGTGCCTTAAATATTCCGCTCGATGATGAGCAGGTGTTGTCGTTGTTTAACAATACATCGGCACTGGGTGTTACGCCGGATGATTTGATGGGACTGGATTTGGGAAGCCTTGGTGTGCCGGAGTTTGGTACGGAATTTGTTATGCAGATGCTTCGTGATACGAAACCGAAAAACTTCTCTGACCTTGTGCGTATTTCCGGTTTGTCACATGGTACGGATGTGTGGCTTAATAATGCGCAGTATTACATTGCAAGAGGTGACTGTACACTGTCTACCGCAATCTGTACGCGTGATGATATTATGACGTATTTAATACACACAGGCGTGGAAGACGGCATGGCATTTAATATCATGGAAAAAGTTCGTAAAGGACTGGTGGCGAAAGGAAAAGTGCCACAGTGGGAAGAATGGAAGGAGACAATGAAACAGGCGGGAGTACCGGATTGGTACATTGAATCCTGTGGAAAGATTAAGTACATGTTCCCGAAAGCTCATGCGGTTGCCTATGTCATGATGGCATTTCGTATCGCATATTTTAAGGTGTATTATCCACTTGCTTATTATGCGGCTTTCTTTAGCATTCGCGCAAAAGCATTTGACTATGAGTTGATGTGTCAGGGAAGAGAGCGGTTAGAGACGACGATGAAAGACTACAAAAAGCGTTTGTCCGCAAAGCAGCTGTCTCCCAAAGAAGAAGCAGCGTATGGCGATATGAAAATTGTTCAGGAAATGTATGCCAGAGGCTATGAATTTATGCCGATAGATATATTTCAGGCAAAGGCGAAACATTTCCAAATTATTGACGGGAAACTTATGCCAGCATTAAATACAATTGATGGTATGGGGGATAAGGCGGCAGAAGGTGTTGTGGAAGCCGCAAAAGATGGTCCGTTTACTTCATGTGAAAACTTTAAAACCCGCAGTAAAGTCAGCGGAACGATTGTGGATAAGATGCGGGAGATGGGAATGCTCGGCGACCTCCCGCTCAGCGACCAGATGTCATTGTTAGATTTTATGTGATAACTATTCGTCCTTTTTCAACTTCCGTCCTTTGAGGATGGAGCGGATACCAAGGACGGTCAGCAAAACATAAAAGACGAGTGATATGAAAAATTCCCGGTCAAAGGTAAAGCCGGTTTTTGTGTATTTCTGTATATCAAAATACAGACAGATGCCCACACAGACAAAGCAGATGAGAGCACTGCGCGTGTAAGTGGCTGATTCGCGGTCGTTGGAAGAACGCATCGTATCCCTTCTTTCTTAAATATAATAAATGTAAGGCGGCTTTTGCCGCCTTTTTAGTATATTTGCAGAGGGGAGAATTGTCAATAGAGAACCAAGTCGAAAAGAATTATCAATAGTGGAAAATAGCATTGACAGAACAGGATGTCAAATTTATAATTTGTTACGTTAGAAAATACGAACAACAGTTAGTTGTTACGAATTAAATGGAGGATAAATTATGCGTAAACAAATTGTTTTGCTGGCAAAGAAAATGACAGCATGCGGATTAGCGGCAGCTATGTTGTTTGGTGTTGGACCTTTTGATAAAGTAACAACATCGAAAAGTGCAGCGGCAGATGAGTCATATACTTATTTGTATGCAGATCTTAATTGGGCAGAGTATTGGGCTGCGGAAGATGTTTATTTGAAAGATGGAAAAAATATGACAGATTCCAATGAAACAGAAGATGCCCGTGGTGAATTGGATAAGGGGGCGTTTGATGCGGTATCCCGTGCGACAACGAATCATGGCCTGCATCGAGGTTTCCAGTGCGACGCCGTAATTACGGCAGATAATGGACAAAATTATCCGGTGTCTTATTGGGAGCAAGATAAAGATAAAAACCAGAGTTTTTATACAACAGATGGTCAGAAGATTGGATATGCAAAAGGAGTTATGACACTTCCTGATGCTTCAACAACAAAAGTTGTAAATTACACGGTGACCGGAATTAAATATGTACCGGTAGCGGTTAAAACAGCAGATTTACAAGACTTCAAGAGCAAATATAAAGTTGTGGAAAATGGCGAAAAACTGGTTGGCGGTTATTCTGAAAATGCTTTGTCTTCTTATGAAGAAACAGCATCGGTAACAGAGAACACCAATGGTTTGAAAATTGCTGCAAAGCAGGCCGATGGAAGTTATACATTCGGAAAGAGAAAAACAGGAACCGATTCCGGTGTAAAAGATGTTTCGCTTGCTAAGGCATCAAAGACAGTGGCATCCGTTGTGACTGATGAAAAGAAGAAAGGAAGTTATGGAGAATTTCTTCGTGTTGATATAAACAGTGAAGACGGTGCGGCAGCAAATGAAGGCTATGGACCACTTGGCTCAAGAATGCAGGCTGTAAAATGGACCTATTACGGTACAGACAGTACTCGTACAAAAGCAATTGCTTCTTATGGTACAAAATTTGCAGCTGATAACTGGATGCACAAATCAATGGGAATTCAACTTGGACTTACTGAGTCATATCGTTCCGAACTGCCAAGTGGAACAGATGGAACCGGATATTGGAATGTAACGATTTATGGACTTGGCTATGAAGATGCAAGTTATGACGTTGAGGTAACAAAAGATGGAATTTCTGAAAATGTAACGCCTTCGGAGGCCGTAGATACTTCCGCATTACAGGCATTAGTTGATTCTGTCAAGAAAATGAATGCTACTGATTATACAACTGCTTCATGGAAAGAAGTAGAGGGAGAACTGGCAGAAGCAGAGGAAGAACTCGCAAAAAGTGCTCACTATGAATCCATGGTAAATGAGGCTTATACTCATTTGAAAGCAGCGGTGGATGCTTTGGAAAAGGTTAAAAAAACACCATCCAATACAGCGACGCCGGTACCAACGGCAACACCGGTCCCGACAAATTCACCTGACAAGAAAAACGATTCAGCGAAAAAGGATACCGGTAAAACGAGTGTATCAAAACCGGCAGTTGTAAAAATCAAGAAGGCAGTTTCTAAGAAAAAGAAAACAGCTCAAATTACATGGAAAAAAGTAAATGGAGCAACTGGATATGAAGTTCGTTACTCACTGAAAAAGAACATGAAAAAATCGAAAACGAAATCGGTGAAGAATGTTCAAAAAGCAGTAATTAAGAAATTAAAGGCAGGAAAGACTTATTATATTCAAGTACGTGCCGTAAAAACAGAATCGGGCAAAAAGTCGGTTGGCAAATGGTCATGCGTAAAGAAGGTAAAAGTAAAAAAATAATCCTTAAATGGATGCCCGGGGAGACTACCAAAGTGTAGTCTCCCTTGTTTGCTGTACAAAGGAAGATAGAAAGGAAGATTATTAGGATGAAAAAAACAGTGATGGTTCTTTTGCTTGTACTTTTGTGTTTGTGTGGCTGTGGAGAGCAAAGCGGACAAAAAGAAAAACAAAGCAAAAAAGCAACGAAAGAAATCTTTGCTATGGATACCTATATGACGATTACCACATATGGAGAAAAGGCAGAGGAAGCTGCAACAAAGGCAGTATCGGAAATTGAACGCTTGGACAATCTTCTTAGTACAGGAAAAAATGAAAGTGAGATTGCAATTTTAAACGAGAATGGAAGTGAGATTGTATCAGAAGATACAGCTCAGTTAATTGCAAAATCTTTGGAACTATATCAGGATACGAATGGCGTATTTGATATTTCCATTTATCCATTGATGAAAGAATGGGGATTTGCGACAAAAAAATATAAAGTTCCATCCGACAAAACAATAAATCATTTATTAAAGAATATCGACGCCTCTAAAATTGAGTGGAACAATAAAACCAATTTGGTTGCTTTGCCGGAAGAAATGGAAATTGATTTAGGTGGAATTGCAAAGGGGTATACATCAAATCGTTTAACGCAGATTTTTAAAGAATATCAGTTGACAGGCGGGGTTCTTTCACTGGGTGGAAATGTGCAGACATATGGAACAAAAGAAGATGGAGGCAAGTGGAAGATAGCAATAGAAAATCCAAGTAATTCGCCACTTTCGGGAGACTATCTTGGAGTACTTAAAACTGGAAATATGGCTGTAATTACTTCTGGTGGATATGAGCGTTATTTTGAAAAGAATGGGAAAACGTATCATCATATTTTAGACCCGGCAACCGGAAAACCGGCGAATCATGGTGTGATTAGTGCAACCATTGTAAGCAAGGATGGAACACTTGCGGATGGCTTGTCAACTTCTCTGTTTATTATGGGAAAAGAAAAGGCGGTACAATATTGGAAAAAACACAAAGAACAATTTGATTTTGTTTTATTGCTTAAAGATGGAACAATTGTGATTAGTGAAGGTATTGAAAAAATATTTACATCGGATTTTGACTATGAGGTGGTAAGAGATGAATAATAAATGGAAAAGTCTGCTCTTTTTTTCCCCGGCAGTTTGTGTGGCAGTATTTGCCGCTTTTGGTTTGCTTTGTAATCAACCGATATTTCCGTCACTTAGCGGAAATGATCCGGCAGGAAATTTAGAAAAAGTGGCGGATGCAAAAGAGAAAAAGCAAAATGACGTCAAGAAAATAACGGCAAAGAAGGTAAAACAAAAGAGGCTGCAGGATGGAGAATATACAGGAAGTGCAAAAGGCTTCGGTGGTTTGATTGTTGTGAAGGTGCGAATCCTTAAGGGAAAAATAAAGAGCATTGATGTAGTTTCACATGAAAAAGAGACACCGGCATATTATTCAAAAGCAAAGAAAGTAATTTCCTTGATTTTAAGCAGTCAGTCAACGGATGTGGATACGATAAGTGGAGCAACCTTTTCTTCATCCGGAATTTTGCAGGCTGTTCAGAATGCGCTTAGAAAAGCGGGAGGGAAAAAAGAAAAATCATCAGTAAAAATAGCAGCGCACAAAACAGATAAAAAAGAACAGAGACAAAATAAGGTTATGTCGCTAAAAGGAATTCCAAAGGATGGTGTCTATACCGGGACGGCGGAATGTGAAAAGTTTGGTTATGGGATTTCTCTAAAGGCTAAATTTAAAAATGGAAAAGTTGCAGCACTTTACAAGATGAAAATTCTGCATAATAAAACAAAAGAAAATGTTTCTTATATGAAGAAGGCGTGGAAAGGGATGGTCAGAAGAATTTTAAAGAGCCAAAATAAAAATGTAGATGTTATTTCAGGGGCTACCTATTCGTCGCAAGCGGTATGGGCGGCTTATCAGAATGCATATGCGAAAGCGATTGGAAAAAAAGAGGAAAAAAATTCCAGACCGAAAGCTACGAAATCACCGATTTTACCGGATTCCACAGAAAATATTTCTGTCGGTCAAATCAAAGATGGAAGTTATTTGGTGAAAACAATTTGCAGTCCGGATGAGGACATGGAGTTTGAACCGTATACAATGCAGGCAGTGGTTGTGTTCCGTGAAGGACGCTGTGTATCGATCAATAATTTTTCGTCGGATTGTGAAGAAAACCAGCCGTATTACATAAAGGCAGCAAATGGAACAAAAAAAGAACAGGGCGTTGTTAATCAGATTTTGCAAAAGCAGAAAGTTGAAGGGATTTCAGCAGTATCCGGTGCAACTTGTTCATCACAGGCAATCTGTAATTTATACAGACAGGCTCTTTTGCTGGCTGCGAATACGGATGATAAGAAAAATAGCGTGGACCCAAGGGAGACTCCGATTGTTAATTCTCCTAAGCCGGAAGAAACATTGGTACCGACGCCCGAACCGTCCTATGATCCATTACAGCCATTAAAAAATGGAAGTTATTCAGAGACAACGGAGGTTTTGCCGGATGAGGATGGTGAATTTTCAAGTTATCGATTGTCTGCAGATGTTGTTTTTAAAGAAAATGCATTTGCGGGCTTTGAAAACGTGGAAATTTCAGACATCACAAACAAGTTTTATACAAATCGGGCATTAAATGGCACAAGAAAAAGTATGGGCTTATTAAATCAATTAATAGGTGCGCAAAAAGATGATGCACTTGTGGTGACAGGGGCTACCTGCTCGTCTCATGCATTTCTTACTTTATACCGATTGGCATTAGCGGAGGCGAGAACACAGTGAAGACAAAAGTAATAAAGTGGATGAATTTGTTTCTTGTTTTAGCTGTACTTTTTGGTTATCAGTGGATAGCACTGGGAAATCAAAAGAAAAGAGATGATTACAAACAGCTGAAAATGGAAAACGAAAAGAAATTGCCGACAAAGTGGAAAAATGGTGTTTATTACGGAGAAGCAGAAGGTTTTGGAGGACCGGTTAAGCTTAAAGTTATAATTCAAAGTAATAAAATTAAGTCAATAACCGTAATTTCTGCAAAGCAGGAGACAAAAGAGTATTGGAATATGGCAGCCACCCTGTTGGATGATATTACAAAAAAGCAGAGCACAGAGGTGGATGTGGTATCTGGAGCCACCTATTCTTCGCGGGGAATTATAAATGCAGTAAAACAGGCATTGGAGGAAGCAAATGAAAAAAATTAAGAAATTACAGTGGATACGGATTGTCATTCAAGGAATATGTTTTATTTATTTTCCGGCATTGTTTTCGCAGGCATTTTTAGAAATTAAAAATATTTTTGTTTCCATGGGAAAGGGTACTCCACTTGTATTAAACGACTTTTCTGTAATACTTTTATTATTATGTTTGTTTACTATGTTTTTTGGACGCTTTTTTTGCGGTTTTATGTGTGCATTTGGAGCAATTGGAGACTGGATTTATTGTGTGTCATCCTGGCTGCAAAGAAAAACAAAGAAAAAAATCCCTGAAATTCCAGAGCGTTTTGCCCTGATTTTACAAAAGATAAAATATGTATTGCTGTTTGGGATTATATGCCTGTGTTTTTTGGAAAAAGAAAATTTGTTGAATGAAAATAGTCCATGGACAATATTTTCATTGATGCGTGCTGGGAATTTTTCGGCTGTTTCTAATTTGTGTGCCATTCTTTTGCTTGTTTTTATTGTGGCAGGGATGGCAGTAAAAGAACGTTTCTTTTGTCAGTTTTTATGCCCAATGGGTGCTGTCTTTTCACTGTTGCCACAGTTTCCATTTTTCCGCCTAAGGAGGGGGAGAAGCTGTCTAAATGGCTGTCAGGCATGCAGAAAAAACTGCCCGGTATCAATAAAATTGCAGGAAAATCCATTGCGGGACGGAGAGTGTATCAGCTGCCTGAAATGTACTATGATTTGTCCGAAACAGAATATTCATTATTTGCCAAAAATTAGAAAGAACAAAAAAGATGAAAAAAAATAAAAAAAGTACTTGCAATTTGTTGTCGTCTGTAGTATGATAGCAATTGTTGATGGTCCGTTGGTCAAGCGGCTAAGACGCTGCCCTCTCACGGCAGAAACAGGGGTTCGATTCCCCTACGGACTACTTTTTAATTTATTAAACATATTGGAATTTTTCTTTTGGAGAAAGGTCAGGAGACCTTTCTTTTTTTGCTTTATTCTGATTCTTAAGTTTATCGAGTATAGACATAAATGTAAAATCATGGTAATATTATTTTGTTATTCAAAAAGAGGAGGGATTATTCATGGCCTTGATTAAATGCCCGGAGTGTAAGGGTCAGGTAAGTGATACGGCAGAGAGTTGTCCGCATTGTGGTTATATAATCTCTAAATCAAAAGGATTAAAAAACTCATTCATTGCAAATATGTTAGCGGCAGTAACCAATGTTGTTAGTCTGATTGGAATATTGGTTGAAGAATATTATCTACTGGCACTTGTTCCGCTTGCTTGGACAATTGGTTTCAAATGCTATAGTTCATTTAGGGCAAATGAAGGTTATGACGTTCAATATTATAAAAACTTAACGAAAGATAACTTAATTGCTTTTTTTATTATTCTTTGCTTTTCAGTGCTTTGGTATGTGATGAGAAGTGGTTTTTTATTTAATTAGTTCATTGAAAAGCATTTTAATAGAAAAGAAAGAAGCATGTTTTGATGTTACTAAAAATTGTATAGTGTAGTGAGAATATATCATAATAAGTAATTTTGAATGGAAGTGATTTATCATATATTTTTTTATGATTATTGTTATTATATGTATTATATTAGGCTTGATGAGAACATACAATAATTCAAATAGAGAAGCTCCGAAAATTGACAATATGACTTGGCTAGATTTTGAAAAACTTTGTGTAGATATATTACAAAAAAATAAGTTTCAAATTATACACCATTATAAAAAAGAAGAAAAACATGGCGTAGATATATTGTGTGAAAAGAACGGTAAAACTTATGCGATACAGTGTAAGAGTTATTCATCAATGGTGAGGCAGGATAGTGTTTTTGAAGTGGAACGAGGGAAAAAATATTTCAACGCAGATGTTGGTGTATTGATGACAAATAATTTTTTTTGTAAAAATACCATAGTAGCAGCATGTTCGAGAAATATTGTGTTGTGGAATAGAAACAAGCTTATTAAATTATATCGTTCTGCAAATAAAGAAAATGCTAAAAAGAAAACTATACAAACAAAAAAAAGAAAGGGGAAAAGGATTATGTATGGGTTGTCAGGAAAGGCTTATCCACAGGGACAGTATACAGTTGGGGAGGATTTCCCATTAGGGAAGTATTTGTTTGTACCCTACAATGAGTATAGTGGAAATGTAAAAATTTTTAATTCATATGATGAATATATTACAGGAAAAGAAGGCCGTTATGAGTCTTTTGGAGGAAAAGAGTAT
>OGOG01001532.1_pt1 | contig 22300 bp, 19 predicted proteins | sample 1552581 | NCBI WGS metagenome assembly OGOG01 (sample SAMEA2580152, study PRJEB22360) | human gut metagenome | biome: human gut; feature: human-associated habitat; material: faeces | place: Denmark | collected 2008/2010 | reverse complement strand
TTGCTGTTTCATTTCAAACTTTCGCAGTTCTTCCGCTTCTTTTTTCTCTCTGCTTCTGATCTTTCGTTCCTGTTTGTTTTGTTCCCGTTGTAATTTCAATGCCTGCTGCGATTTTGTTCCAATACCGGTTTCCTGCATTTGCCTTCTTGCTTCACGCTGCATCCTTTTGGGATTTCTTTTTTTATTCTTTACAACAGTATCAACAGCCGGACTGAATTTCAAACTGACATACTGTTTTTGAATATATTTCTGCACCTCATAATCTTTTGGTTCTGCGCAAAAAGTCACCTTTGCAACAGACAACTTACCGTCCTTAATACACTCAAATACGCCTACCCATTAACTCAGCATGTCAAAATGAACCACCAAAAACACATATCTAATCTATCTCCTTCCCAAATAACGAAAAACATGTTTCCGATACTCTCTATATGACTCTCCATAATTTTCTGTCAGATACCGCTCCTCCTGTAATATCTGTAAATGCAGCATGATAATAGCAAATGCAGATACTGCAACCATTGACAGATTGAAATACATCAACAACAGACCTACATACATAAAGTCAAAACCTAAAAATGCCGGATTTCGACTATAACGATAAATTCCGGATGTGATCAATTCTGTTCTATCCTTATCTGGTATTCCTGCTCTCCAGCTATCTTTCATGCAAAGAACAGAAATCAGAAAAATCAGGTCACCTAATATACCTATGCCAAAACCGGTAAACCTCACATTTTCAGGCATATGATTCCACCCAAATAGAATGGATAAAGTCTGAATAATAGGAGCAGCAAATGTTGCAATGCTCATCAACTGTTCTACTGTATGTACTGATTTTTCTTTCACTCTTCCTATCTGACGTGTCAGGATTCCATGTCTTCTCTGTACCAGCATCTTAGTAAAATATATGCCGTAAAAAATGACAAGTACAAGAAATGAAAGCCACAAATATGGCAATTTTTCTTCTATTGGATATTTCATACTATATCTGACCCCCGTTTCTGTTTTCCTATTAATTTTATTTTATCAAAACATATTCCAAATGTCTACATAGACGCAGCCAAGGTGCATAATATAAGAACTCAAATGCATAAATCATCACAACCGCCATCATCAAAGAAATCAATTTTTTAACTTTCATAATCAGTCTCCTTTTGTTCATGCCGTATAACCCCAAAGGTTATATGTCTTATTTTTCATCCTTTTCGTTAAGCAAATCCTTCATGCTCTTAACGCTGATTGCCAAGGTTGATGTATTATGCAAAAGTGCTGACGTTGCCGGCTGCATAACACCACCAATCCCGCACAAAATCAATCCGGTGTTAAAGCCGACAATCTGTCGATAATTACCATGAATCCGCTTTACCAGCGCATTACTTAAACACTTTAGTGTAACTAATTCTTCCAGATTATCGCCTGCAATTGTAATGTCAGCAATCTCCCGTGCCATCTCTGCACCATCGCAAATTGCAATTCCGACATCAGCCGCTGAAAGTGCCGGCGAATCATTCACACCATCACCAATCATGATAACTTTACGCCCTGCCTGATGTTCTTTTTCCACGTAAGATGCTTTGTCTTCCGGCAAAACCTCTGAATAATATTCATCCACACCAACTTTAGCAGCAACCACTTTAGCAGTACGCTCACTGTCTCCGGTCATCATAACAATCTTAGAAAGTCCACACTTGCGAAGCTGTGAAACAACCTGCGGTGCCTCCTCGCGAATCGGATCCGTAATCGCAATAACAGCAACTAAAACACCCTCAATTGCGAGATACAAATGAGAACATTCACCCGAAAGGGATTCAAACAATGCTTCCTTGCCCTGAGGAATCACACACTGTTCATCCTCAAATACAAAATGATAACTTCCGATAATTACTTTCTTATCCTGAATCCGTGAAGAAATACCATGTGCCACAATGTATTCCACTTTAGAATGATTTTCCTCATGGACAAGTCCTTTGTCCATCGCTGCCCGTACAACAGCTTTTGCCATCGAATGTGGAAAATGTTCCTCTAAGCATGCCGCTATTCGAAGCAGTTCGTCCGGCGCTTCTTCACAGAATGAAATCACATCCGATACAACCGGATGCGCTTTTGTTATGGTTCCGGTCTTATCAAATACAATGGTATCCGCCTCTGCCATTGCTTCTAAGAACTTTCCACCTTTGACGGTAATGCCATGTGACTGTGCTTCGCGCATCGCCGACAAAACAGAAATCGGCATCGATAATTTCAATGCACAGGAAAAATCCACCATCAGTACAGAAAGCGCTTTCGTAACATTTCTCGTCAAAAGATAAACAAGGCCTGTCCCTGCTAATGTATATGGTACCAAACGGTCTGCCAGATGCTCTGCCCGGCTTTCTACCGTTGACTTTAATTTTTCCGTTTCCTCTATCATGGCAACAATCTTTTCATATTTTGTTGTACCGGAATTTTCCTTTACTTCAATCAGAAGTTCTCCTTCTTCAAGCACCGTTCCGGCATAAACATAACCTCCCGGTTTCTTCGCAACCGGAATTGCCTCGCCGGTAAGAGAGGCCTGGTTCACCATGCCCTCTCCTTCTTTGATTACGCCATCAAGCGGAATGACATTTCCCATATGCACGGTCACACAATCACCTGTCTCTATCTTCGAAACATCCGTAAGAACCTCTTTACCCTCCACGCAAAGCCACACTTTGCTTACATTTAACGACATTTTCTTTGCCAAATCATCCACCGATTTTTTATGTGTCCACTCTTCCATGATTTCTCCTAAATCAAGAAGGAACATAACAGAACCTGCCGTTCCATAATCGCCTCTTACAATTGACGTTGTAATCGCGATACCATCAAGCAGCGGAACTTCAATCTTTCTCCTGCCTACACAAGACAGAGCCTTCTTAATATAATAAAGCGATTTTACCAAAACAAGTCCGGTTCGTATCGGAGCCGGAACAAAAAGTTTACTTCCCATACGAAGCACAACACGGTTCACTAATTTGTCCCAATATTTCCGGTTCATCGCACGGCCGGAGCGGGCAAGTGTCTCATCTTCTTCTACTTTCCGTCTATAATAGTAAGTTTGCAGATAAGAGAGAAGGAGCTGTCTTTCTCCTGCATAGGTAATTACTACATCACTTGTTCTCTCATAAACCTTAGCAGTCAAAATCATATCCTGTGCTGCCAAATCATACTCCAGTTTATCCGCCTGCAAATCCGTCATTTCATTTGTCATTACATGAATACGCATTCTGCCACGCATATTATGCAAAACTTTAAATTTCATATCTATCACCTCTCAGATATACAAAAAACACCCGTGCAAACCGACAGGTGTTTTTTGATAAGTATCTTATTCTTCTGTCTGACTTTCATCTGCATATGAAGTTTCCTGTGCTTTACGATCTTCATTAATCTGCTGTGCTTCTGCATAAATGTCACCAGCATTTTCCTGAACCGTCGTAACCGTCTTCATAACAGATTCTTTTGCACGGAGAACAGCAGCGGTACATTTTGTATATACATTCTTTGCGTCTTTGCTGGAAAGAATTTTCACTCCTGCTGTACCAAGGAGCAGACCTGCTGCAAATAATCCCGTATGTTTTCCGTTAATTTTTTTCAATAATTTCATCTTAACGACACCTCCGTTTTATCCATTTCTTGAAAAATATTATAGTCCACTTTTTCGAAAAGTCCACTCTATTTTTGCTTATTGAAAATCTTTATCATTATCATTTACTCCACTCTCTTTAATGCTTCATCAAGCGGAATTTTTCGGATTCTTCTAAAGTCAAAGAGCATGACAGTCAAATAACCAGCCAAAATGAATGCAAACATTTTGAAATAATCCAAAGGTTCCATGATAAAAGTAAACCATCCGATCATTCTTTGCAGCATAACAGCCCACACACTCCGCATCACAAGTGTGCCAACCAAAACACTCAGTGCTGCACAGATGACCACAACAATCGTTGTTGCAAGAAGATATAATTTTGCAATTTCTCCATCTGTATAACCGAGAATTTTCGTCATGGATATCTCAACCTCATTTTTCTCAATAATAATTTTTGTCAGCAGGTAAATCAACACGGCTGATAAAACTACACATAAGAACTGGAAGGACAGCATATAAGATCCCATCGTATGGTCAAGCTGATTACTCATTTTCGTAATCTCTCTCTCCGTAATTACCGTTGCAATATAATCCTTTTTCACATCTTTTATTTTGGTATTTGTAAAAAATCCATCAAATGCATCCTCATCTTTGTCAAATACCGTCCGATACTGCTCAATCGGCATAAAGACCGCAATACTCTGTGAGTGTTCAAAAAAGCCTTTTACTTTGAACAAATAGTTCTTTTTCTCGTATTTCGCATTGAGTGTAACCGTATCACCAACAGCTACATCATACTTATCACTAAACGGCTTGGAAATGTAAACTTCTTTCTCTTTTAAATTCTTTGCATCCGGCAGAGAAATATACTTACTCGTATCTTCTACACCGTATATCGACACTTCTTCATCCATGGCATCCGTCTTATACAGCAGAGAATCCATACTGAATTTTTCTGCGTCTGAATTTTTCGTTGTAATTTCTTTGCCCGTTTCATCTTTATAATTTTTCAGAACATACTGGTAGTCGGCAAACATCATATCCTTTGTATTATCTTTGTAATACTGTAAGGTAGACGGCATTCCGATTGCCATTGCTAACATAATGGAAATAAAGGCAATTCCCACAAACAATATTAAATAGTTCGGTATGTTCTGGAAAATAATACGCAGACGAAAACGGCTCAAAAAGTTCCATCTCGGCAGACGCATTGCTTTCTTTCGTTTGTTCTTTTTCAAATCACAGCGTAAAAACTGCATTGGTGTATGACGCAGCATCCGCATAAGAACCAATAAGTTAATAACAAACATAAGGACAACCGGAATAATCGTTGTCTTTATAAATGCATCCGGATTCCATAAAGTCACATATGTCGGCAGACTGTAGTTACTGTAATACATATAGACAATTAATTCTTTAAACACCGTGTAACCTAAAATATTACCGATAATGGCAGACACAAATGTCACAATGACAGGAGCCGCCAAGTAATGCCTCACAAGTTCTCCCTTTGTGTAACCGGACGCACGAAGCGTACCAACCGTCATCGACTCTTTCTTAATCGTGTTACTAATTGTCACGGCAAAAATAAAGGCAATAATTACAATGAGCACATCCAAAATCACACCGCCCATTGCTAAATCCGAACCCATATCGTCTGTTGCAAAGGTAATTGCCGGATTCGCATAAGCCGGTGTGTAATCCTCCACCTGATTGCCGGAAGTAATCACCTCTTTGTATAAATCATCCAGAAAATCGTCTGACATTTCTTTCTCATCTACATCATCTGCCGGTCTTTTATCATAACGCCATGCGTAGTTATAATGGCATGTACCATTTAATCGTTCCCATCCCTCTTTTGTCACCATTGCCACATCAAATGTTATGGCATCAAACATCAAATCTGTGCTTTTTTCATGCAACGTCGCATAATTGACATACGCAATCAGACCTGAAACCTCATATTTTTCACCGCCGGCGCTAATCGTATCGCCAACTTTAATTCCTACATTGTCCGCATGCATACGGTCAATGGCAATTTCATTTTTATTTTCCGGAAGTCTTCCATCTAAAACACTTGCCAGATTGACCTCATTATTTTTTTGAAAAATACGGATGGTTCCCTCTTTTTTTCCATCGCCATCTTTATCCTCATCTAAATTGTAATAAAAATCCTCGTATATTGTGGCAGAAAGCGAATCAAAAACTCCTTTTTTAGCCTTTTGTAAGAGTTCAAAATGTCCATCTTCGCAAATCGACTTTTTCGTATTCTCGGTTGCCGCTGTCAGCATACTCTCATTTGCCACATACATACCGGAAATAAACCCGATAACAAAAATCATAAACAGACTGACTAAGAGATATTTGCTCCAATCCCCTTTTAATTCTCTCGGCACACGTTTAATTAATGGATTTTTCGTCTTGTTTTTCTTCATCCCATTCATCCTCCTACCATTCCAAATCCATTGCCGAAATCTTCTGCTCATTGATATCATTGTGTCTTACGCTTCCATCACGCAGCTTAATCACATGGTCTGCCATATGACGGATTGCCTCATTATGAGTTACCATAATAACGGTATTTCCGTATTTTTTGTTTACATCTTCAATCAATTTCAAAATTTCTTTTGACGTGTTGTAATCAAGTGCTCCGGTTGGCTCATCGCAAAGTAAGATATCCGGATTTTTTACAATCGCACGCCCAATGGAAACTCTCTGCTGCTGACCACCGGAAAGCTGATTTGGCAGTTTATAGCGGTGCTCATACAGTCCCAGTGTATGTAAAAGATCATCAATATCCAAAGGATCATCAGACAAATAAGCTCCTACTTCAATATTCTCTTTCACATTCAGATTGGCAATCAAATTATACATCTGAAATACATATCCAAGATGTGTTCTGCGGTACCTGGTTAATTCTTTTTCCCCTAAATCCTCCAATTTATCACCATGAATTGCAATATAGCCTGAATCGGCAGAATCAATTCCCCCAATAATGTTTAACAAAGTAGACTTTCCCGAACCGGATGGTCCTAACAATACACAGAACTCCCCTTTGGCAACGGAAAAATTCATTCCACGAAGTACCTCCTGTCTAGTTTCTCCGCTTCCGAAGCCTTTCTTTAAGTCCACAATCTCCAAAAACTTACTCTCCTGATTTGACATAATTACTCCTTTCATGCAACAATCTCTTTCTTGGTTAGTCACCACTAACTATTATGACATATTTTTCTATTATTGCAAGCAGGTTATTGATAACATTTATCAGCAGAAATAACAATAAAGGCTGTAAATATGTCAATTCACATTGACATATTTACAGCCTGTGTATTCCTTATTTTGTATTTACTTCAACAATTCTTTAAAGTTCCTAATATTCTCCAGAACATTGCCTTTAAATATTTTTGTGCCGGCAACAAACACATTAGCCCCCGCCTGTTTAATCTCCTCAACATTCTGAAGATTGACGCCGCCATCAACTTCGATGTCAACGGAAAGATTTCTCTCATCAATAATTGAGCGAAGCTTTGCAATCTTTGAAAATGTTCTTGTGACAATTTTTTGTCCACCATACCCCGGATATACTGTCATAACCAAAACCATGGATAACTTGTCCAAAAACGGAAGAACCACATCAATATCCGTATCCGGGCTAAGTGCCACCGCCGCTTTGGCACCACATCGACGTATCTCATCAATTGTTGCTTCCAAGTCATCACAGGCTTCCGCATGAACCGTGATTCCATCTGCACCAATTCCCGCAAACCGCTCCACATGCTTAATCGGATTTACAATCATTAAATGCACATCAAAAAACAGGTCCGTACACTCACGAAGCCCTCTTACTATTGTTGTACCAAATGACAAGTTTGGTACAAACACCCCGTCCATTACATCAATATGAATATAGTCTGCTCCGGCGCTTTGCGCGGTCTTCACTTCCTGACCTAAACAAGTAATGTCCGCCGCCAGAATTGATGGTGACAATTTGTATGTCATTTCTTATTCCTCCAATTCCCTCGTCGTTCGCATTCAGCAAGCTCGTTAAATATCTGCACGTAGTTCTCATAACGAGTTTCACCGATTTCACCTCGTTCCCTGGCCTCTTTTACCATACAACCAGGTTCATGAATGTGAGTACAACCCCAATATTTGCACTGCCCCTCATAGGGCAGAAATTCGGTAAAATACCTTCGCAGTTCCTCTTTCTCCACCTCCGGCGGCTTTAAGGAACTAAATCCCGGAGTATCAAACAAAAACGTCTGATTCCCCAGAGAATAAATTTCAGAATGTCTTGTGGTATGCCGGCCTCTGCCGATTTTTTCACTTACAGAACCGGTCACAGACGCTGCCTTCGGGCATAAACAGTTTAAAAGGCTGGACTTTCCCACGCCGGACGGTCCTGCCAAAACCGTTGTTTTCCCTTCCAGACATTGTTTTACTTTATCAATTCCCATATTTTCGGTATTGCTGATTGTCAATACCTGATTTGCACATTTTTCATAAATTGACAAAAAATGCTTTTCTTCCTCCTCAGATACTATATCCTGTTTACTGAAACAGATAATGGTCTCTACATTCTGCCATTCCATCATAAGTAAAAAACGGTCTAGCAGATTAAGATTCGGCATCGGATTTGCCATCGCAAAAACGATAAGTGCCTGATCAACGTTTGCCACTGCCGGACGAATCAACTCATTTTTTCTCGGTAAAATCTCCTCCAGATTTCCAAGATGCTTCTCTTCATCCAGCACACAAACCGTAACATTATCTCCAACTAAAGGTTTAATTCCCTCTTTTCGGAAACTTCCTTTTGCCTTACATTCATACAGTTTGTCATCTTCACACCAGACATAATAAAATCCGGCAATTCCTTTTACGATTTTCCCTCTCATTAATCCGCAACTTTCTTAAAGGTTACGTTGTAGGAATCCACACGCTTGGAATCCTTGTATACAATCAGTTCGCCCTGAGAGCCGCTAAAGCCGGTGACTTCATCGCCGGAAAGTGATAATGGGAAATCCATATGCGTCAAACTACGGTTCAAAATAGTCTTTGTCTGACCATCCTGATTCAAAACAATTTTAATCGTTGCCGCCGGGTCAGTCTCGTAATCAAACGGACTATCAATGCGGATTGTTCCCGACATCTTATACGTATAGGTCTGCTCCTGCCCAAGGCTTATCGTCACATTAACCGTTGTTCCTTTTTTCACTTTTTTGCCACTGGATTTACTCTGTACACAAATTCTGTTCTTGGCAAAATTGTCTGAATAACTACTTGATGTCGTACCTAACTTTAATCCTACCTTCTCAAGTGCGGTTTTCGCCTGACTCTTTGTTTTACCTAATAAGTCCGGCACGCTAACCGTCTCTGCTCCTTTACTTACATAATACGTAATCGTAGAACCAGCAGCCACATCCTCGCCCTGTTTTGGACTTGTATAAACAACCTTGCCTTCTTCTGTTTTATCACTGTAAACATCCGCACCACGTTTTGGAACAAATCCAGCCGATTTAAGTGCCTCCTCCGCAGCTTCCGGCGTCATTCCCCATACACTTGGAAGCTGGGACGCACGAAGATATACCGTAATGGTGTCACCTTCTGATACTTCAGATCCAATTGCAGGTGTAGTACTGATTACCTGTCCCGGTTCTACATCACTAGATTCTGCTGTCTCAAATTTATAATCTAATCCTGCACTATCGAGCATGCTCTGTGCCTGTTCCTGTGTCAGACCTTTAATCTGCGGAACCTGTGTTTTATTGCTCTCCGGCGTGCTGACCGGTTCTTTACTTGCCTGTGTTGTCTGTGAAGTCGGCTCCGGTGTCGCTTCATTGGAGGATGAACTTCCTCCCCAGAAACCTACAAATCGACCTAACAGATAAATAATAATTACACCAATAATAATAGCAACGGTTATGCTTCCGATAATCAATGCCTTCTCTAATTTCGGGTCAACTTCACCGTTTGATTCCTCGTCTGCCTCTTCTTCCGTCTTTTCATCTAATGCCTGTTTCGTAGAAGCTGCCTTTAACGAATTCACGTCATTACTCGGAATAAAAATGGTATCCGCATTTTCATACAAATTACGAATCACACCGTACTCACCGGTCGGATCCTGTAAAAACATCTTCAAATCCGCAATCAAATCCATCACCGTCGGATAGCGAAGTTCCGTTTTCTTCTGCATACATTTTGCAACAATATTACTAAGTCCGTGTGGAATTGTCGCATCAATGGCATCTAACGGAGTCGCATCTTCCTGAATATGCGCTAAGGCAATTGCCACTGCACTCTCTCCGGTAAACGGAAGAGAACCGCTTAACATCTCATACATCGATACACCCAGTGAATAGATATCACTCTTCTCATCACTGAATCCTCCCCTTGCCTGTTCCGGAGAAATGTAATGTACCGAGCCCATGGCATTTGCTGTAATTGTATTCGAACTTGCTGCCTTGGCAATTCCAAAGTCACTTACCTTTGCCGTACCATCTTTCGAAATCAATATATTCTGAGGTTTAATATCACGGTGAATAATATGATTGGCATGCGCAGCCTCCAAACCATTTGCAATCTGGAGTCCAATTCCAACTGCCTCTCTCACCGAGAGATTGCCCTTCTGCTCAATGTATTTTTTCAAAGTGATGCCGTCTACAAATTCCATCACAATATAGTGCATATCCTGTTCCTGTCCTACATCATAGACTCCTACGATATTGGGATGGGATAAACACGCAATTGCCTGTGCCTCCTGACGGAATTTTGTAACAAATTTCGCATCCTCGCTATACTCATTTTTTAATATTTTAACCGCCACATAACGATTTAACCGATGGTCTTTGGCACGATATACATCTGCCATACCGCCGGTTCCGACTTTTTCGATTATTTCATATCTTCCACTAATTACTGCACCAATATTAATCATTCTTTCACTCCTTTACAGTCGAACTAAAATCACGCTGATGTTATCTTTGCCACCGGCTTCGTTCGCCTGTTGAACCAATTTTTCCCCTGCCAGTTTCATATCTTCTTTATTTTCTTTTACAATCTTCTCTATCTGGCTGTCTTCAACCATATTTGTCAGTCCATCCGAGCACAGTAATAGTACATCCCCCGGCTCTACTTTCACCTCAAAACAATCCGGTCTGACGGTATCATCCGTCCCCAGTGCTCTTGTAATAATATTCTTATTTGGATGGGTCCGCATCTCTTCCTTTTGGATTTCACCTGACTGAACCATCTCCTCCACAAGCGAATGGTCCACAGTAATCTGCTCCAAATGTTCATGCAGACGATAAAAACGTGAGTCCCCAATATTTGCAATATAGGCAACATCATCTTCTACCATGGCACCAACCACCGTAGTTCCCATGCCGGCAAGGTCGAAATCTTCTTTCGCACACTGATAAACCTTCTGATTTGCCGCTTCAATCGCTTGTTCAAAAGCACTAACCGGAGTCCTTGCTGTTGAACTCTGTATCTGCTTAACCATCTCTGCAATGCATAATCTGGAAGCTAAATCTCCTGCCTTATGTCCCCCCATACCATCTGCAACAAGAAACAGATTCGGAAATCTGCCAATGGGATTCTCTTCACAGAAAACACTATCCTGATTGCTGTTTCTAAGAAGTCCCATATCTGTCATAGAAAATGTATCCACTGTCTGACCTCCTCTAGTTTCTACCATTCTTCGTCAGAAATTTCTTTCGTAACTGACCACAGGCAGCATCAATATCGCTCCCCATCTCTCTTCTTATTGTAACAGTTTTTCTATATTTTTCAAGAATTGTTTTGAACTTCTCAATATCCTCCTTCGTTGAACGGTAACAATTTCTCTCTTTCACTTCATTTAACGGAATTAAATTAATGTGACAATTTAAACCGGATAACCTGCCCGCCAGTTCCTTTGCGTGCTCTTCCTTATCGTTCACACCGCGAATCATACTGTATTCAAACGTAATACGGCGCCCGGTTTTGTCAAAATAATATTTGCAAGCCTGTATGATTTCACCAATGGTATAACGATTGGCTATCGGCATCGTCTGACGCCTGATTTCATCATTTGGTGCATGCAGGCTGATTGCTAACGTAATCTGCAGTTTTTCATCCGCAAGCATTCTGATTTTATCCACCAAACCACACGTTGATACGGTAATATTACGCTGGCTGATTCCAATTCCTTTCTCACAAGAAACCAGTTTTATAAAACGTAGAAGTTCCTCATAATTATCAAGGGGCTCGCCCATTCCCATCACAATGATATTCGATACTCTCTCTTTTGTATCTTTCTGAATTTGATAAATCTGTGAGAGCATTTCCCCGGCAGTCAGATTCCTCGTGAGTCCGGTAAGTGTAGACGCACAGAATGTACATCCCATCCGGCATCCCACCTGCGACGAAATGCACACGCTGTTGCCATGATGATACTTCATCCACACGCTTTCGATTACATGGTCATCTTCCAGTGCAAATAAATACTTTGCCGTATCTTCTTTTTTCGACACCTGCTTTTCCACCTGCCTTACACCGGATATACAGTAATTCTCTTTTAATTTTTCCCGAAAAGCGGCACTCAGATTCGTCATTTCATCAAAATCATCTGCCTGTTTTTCATGCACCCACTGGAACAATTGTTTTCCACGGAATGCTTTTTCTCCAAGAGAAATGGCAAGTGCTTCCATTTCCTCTAAATTCATGCTCCGAATATCCATCTGTTTCCTCTCTGTTATCTATCCGTTTTCCGCAGTCTCGCCACGAAAAATCCATCACTTTGCTGAAGTCCCGGTATCATCGTAAGCATCCCTTCTGCCGTCATGCGGTTACATAATATCGGTGGCAAAAAAGAATTTAACGACTCGAGTTTTAATCCTAAGTGTTCTACAAAATAGCGAACATTTTCTTCGTTTTCTGCCTGATTCACTGTGCATGTACTGTAAATCAAAACGCCTCCAGATTTTACCATTTTCTCAGCGTTTTCTACAATCTTTCGCTGAATTGGAACAAGCTCTTTGGCATATTGCAATGCATGATATTTGATTTCCGGTTTGCGTCCGATAATTCCAATTCCAGAACATGGCACATCGCAGAGAACAACATCTGCCTGCGAAAAAAATGCTTCATCACTCTTTGTCGCATCCCACACTTTACAGGAGACATTTTGGAACTTTAGGCGTCCAAAATTTTCCTCAATTTTTTTAACCTTTGATACCGTTTTATCTCTGGCACTCAAAGCCCCCTCGCCCTTTAAGCATAAAAGCGCATGCATTGCTTTTCCGCCGGGTGCACTGCACACATCCACAACTTTATCCCCCGGCCGGATTCCGGCACATAAAACCGGGAGCATTGAGCTTTCATCCTGTACAAAAAACACCCCTTCTTCATAACCCGGTATTTTTTTTATATCTTCCACACCGGAAATAATCACCGTATCATCCATATAATAGGCTTTTTTGACAGCGACACCGGCTTTCCTTAATTCCTCGCAAAACATTTTTTTCGTCCATTTAGACGTATCAATATGTAACGTAATGTCCTTTGTATTCTCCAAAAAAGCCATGCCGATTTTTTTTGTTGTTTTTTTGCCGTACTGTTCACATAAATGGTCATATAAATCCCGTGGCAGAGATAAACTTTCCCACGGTTTCAAAGAAATTGAATCCCCGTTTCTCAGTATTGTCCTAAGCACACCATTTACAAAAGCAGTATGTTTTTGTCCTTCTTTCTTTTTTAAAAGTTCCACTGCCTCGTGACAGCTCACTGCCTCCGGCACTTTCTCCATATAGCGGATTTCATAGAGTGCCATGCGAAGAACCGTGCGAACCGGTGCTGTCATTTTTAAGACCTGAATCTTTGCAAATTGATTCAGAATTGCATCTAGTTCAACACTGCGCTCAATTGTTCCGTAAGAAAGACGTTTCAAAAATCGTTTGTCTCTCGTCAAAAAATCATTCTGTTCCACAATCCGGTGGAAAACAGAGTCGCTGTGCTCCCCCTTTTCCATCGTTTGATAAACAACTTCATATGCCTGTAATCTCATCAGTCACGATTGTTCCTTCCAAATAATAAAATCAGTCTTAACAACTGTAAAATTGCAGCAGCCGCAGAAGCCACATAGGTCAGTGCCGCCGCACGCAGAACCTTTTTTGCGCCATCGGTTTCCATTGTTCCAAGAATTCCCGTATCCTGTAAAATCACAAGTGCACGTCTCGATGCATTAAACTCAACCGGAAGGGTCACAACCTGAAACAATACTGCTGCACTAAAAAAAACAATTCCTGCCGTAATTAACACCGGCATACTAAACAAAATGCCGGCAAGAATGAAAAACCACGAAACTCCGGAACCAAAATTTGCAACCGGAACTAATACGGTACGAATGGATAATGGTACATACGAATTAGCATGCTGTATCACATGTCCGCACTCATGTGCCGCCACCGCAATTGCCGCTACTGAATTGCTGCCATACACAGAATCCGAAAGCCCGATCTGCTTCGTTCTCGGATTATAATGGTCCGTCAGATTTCCACTAATATGGCATACTGTCACATCGTTAATTCCCGCATAGGATAAAATGCGCTGTGCTACCTGAGCCCCTGTAAGACCGGACGCACTTCTTACCACACTGTACCTTGCAAAATTTCTCCGAACCATCGCAGAAGCAATCAATGATAAAACAACGCCAATTAAAATCAATACATATGTTGGGTCCCAGAACATATAAAAGGGACTTCCATATCCATATCCGTAACCTAGCATAAACAATCACCCTTTTCTATTTTTACACCGCGTAAGAAACTTCCGGCATCCATTCGTTTCTTTCCTTCTAACTGCACTTCTAAAAGTTCCAGACAGCCGTCACCGGTCTGAACGATAAAACTATTTTTTAACACATCAACAACCATGCCCGGCTTATGTCCCGTATTCCATGGAAGCACATTCGCACGCCAAAGTTTTAATGTTTTCCCTCGGAATTCGGCATACGCACTCGGCCATGAATTCATTCCGCGAATATATCGTTCCACTTTCGCAGCATCCCAATTCATGTCAATTTTACCCATATCTTTTTTAAGCATTTTCGCATAGCAGCTTAAACTGTCATCCTGTTTTTGCGGTACAATCTCACCTTTTTTCACTTTCTCCAAAGTTTCTAATAAAAGATATTTTCCCATTCTCGAAAGTCTGTCATGAATCGTTTCCGCTGTATCCTCTTTTTCAATCACTGTTTCTGCCTTTAACAGCATATCACCGGTATCAAGTCCTTCTGCCATCTGCATCGTCGTTACACCGGTTTTTTCATCCCCTTCAAGGATTGCCCACTGCATTGGTGCCGCACCGCGCCAGCGCGGAAGTAATGACGCATGAACATTAATACAGCCGTACTTTGGATAATCTAAAATCTCTTTGGATAAAAGCTGTCCAAATGCAACAACTACAATAACATCGCATGGAATCTTTTTTAGCTGCTCCACAAATTCCGCATCTTTTACACGCGCCGGTGTATAGACCGGAATGTGATTTTCAACTGCCACTTCTTTCACCGGAGTAAAAACCAGTTTTCCGCTGCGTCCTCTCGCCTTATCCGGCTGTGTCACAACTGCTGTAACCGTATGCTCTTTTGAGGCAATCAGACCTTCTAATACAGGAACGGAAAAATCCGGTGTACCCATAAAAATTACATTCATGTGCTGTCTCCTATTCTCCAAATTCTTTTTCAAATTCCTCAATGGTATACAATCTCCCTTCCACTTTATTTACATACAAACCGCCATCTAAATGCTCGATTTCATGTACCAAAGCGCGGGCAAGCAATTCTTCTCCCTCAATCTCAAAAGGCTCCATCTCTTCATTGTATGCCTTTACGACAACATGATTCGGTCTTGTTACTATACCAACTTTGTCCGGTACGCTTAAACAGCCTTCACTGCCTCTCTGCTCACCATCGGCCGAAATAATTTCCGGATTAATCAAAACAATCGGATTACTTCTGTCTTCCGTAATATCAATTACGGCAATCCGTTTCAAAATACCGACCTGAGGTGCTGCTAAACCAACACCATCTGCGTCATACATCGTATCAAACATATCCGCAATTAACTCTTTATTTTTTTCTGTCATCTCTTTTACTACTTTACATTTTTTGGTGAGAATATCATCACCAATCATACGAATGTTACGAATTGCCATTTTTTCCTACCTGCCTTTTCTTTTCTTAGATTTAGTAACCATTTACCGGGTCTCTGTCATACTGCACACTGCATGTTTTTTGATTTACGACACGGCGGTTTGCTTCTTCTGCAATTTCTCTGACACAAGCCATTGCTTCTTCGTCCATGCTCTTTACATATAGAACATACCGGTACCTGTCTTTGGCACGGCTTAACCCGGCTTTTGACGGACCAATAAGCGTAACTGCATCACCGCACACAGAATGTATGTTTTCTGCCAGTTTTTCGCTCAATGTTTTCGCTTCGTTCTCTTCTTCTGATAGAATGAGAATCGCCGCCATCTGCGAATATGGCGGATACTTCATAAGCCGCCTGAATGCCAGTTCATTTTCGTAAAAATATTCGGCATCCTGCCCGGCAACCGCCTGAATTGAGTATTCCTCCGGATTATAAGTCTGAATCACAACTTCCCCGGCTTTTTCTGCCCTCCCGGCGCGGCCGCTTGCCTGCATAAGCAGTTCAAATGTGCGCTCACTGCTTCGGTAATCCCCTGCATATAAACTCATGTCAGCCGCTAATGCTGCCACGAGCGTAACATTAGGGAAATCATGCCCCTTTACAATCATCTGGGTGCCAATTAAAATATCTGCTTCACCATTGCGAAATGGTGTCAGAACACTTTCATGTCCATGTTTCCCCGTTGTTGTATCTCCATCCATCCGAAGAACTCTTGCCGTGGGAAACCGCTTATGAAGCATCTCCTCGACTTTCTGCGTGCCAAGCCCAAATGCTGCAATATATGGCGAACCGCACGATGGGCATGTCTTTGGCATAGCGATTGCATGTCCACAATAATGACAGACCAATGTATCTACATCACCGACATGATTTTTGTGTGCCGTCATAGAAACTTCACAATGACTACATTTTAACACAAAACCACAACTGCGACAAGAAACAAAGCCTGCATATCCACGCCGGTTTAAAAATAGTATGGTCTGCTCGTTTCGTTTTAACCGTTCCTCGATTTTCTCCTGCAGCACACGGCTGAAAATTGAGCGGTTTCCTTCTTCTAATTCTTTCCTTAAATCCGCCACATAAACCTTTGGCATACTGACATGGTTTACTCGGTGCGGTAACGTAAGAAGTGTATACTCCCCCGTTTTTGCCTTCTCATAGCTCTCCACTGACGGTGTCGCAGAGCCTAATACAACACTTGCCCCGCTCTGCCTTGCTCTCTCAATCGCCACATCTCTTGCATGATATTTGGGCGGCTTTTCACTTTTATAACTCATCTCATGTTCTTCATCAATGAGAATAAGTCCCAGATTTGAAAATGGAATAAACAAAGCGGAGCGTGGTCCGACAACGATATCCACTTCTCCTTGTTTTGCCCTCTCATACTGGTCGTATTTTTCTCCTTCTGACATTCTGGAATTTAATACCGTTACCCGATCTCCAAACCGCTTTTGAAAACGAACTACCGTCTGGTAAGTAAGTGCAATTTCAGGAATCAGCATAATAACTTGTTTGTTCTCCTGTAAAACTGCCTGTATCATTTCCATATAGACTTCCGTTTTTCCACTGCCGGTAACACCATATAGCAGATACGTCGTCCGCCTTCCCTGCCGGTAGTCTCCGGTAAATGCATCCACTACCGTCTGCTGTTCTTCATTCAACATCTTTTTTTCGGAAGATGCCTTTCCATCAAAGACCGGATTCCTATATTTCTTTTGGTTTGTAACAGTAATCCATCCCGCCTTCGCCATGCTGTCAATCACGGGTTTCGTAATCTTATATTTTTTTGCCGCCAGCTTGCTTGTCATCTGTCCACCTTCTGCAAACATTCCCTGCAGGAGGCGCGCTTTTGCTTTATAATGCTTTAACAGACAGCGGTTTAATTCCTTCTTCATTTCATCTTCGGGCAAAGCAAAATTAAGCCAGTGTTCTTCCACTGACTTAATCTGCCTCCGAATCGGAAGCACCGTTTTTAATGCTTCATTCATTGTTGTTCCATATCTTTGTCGAATCCATGCTGCCAACTGAATCAACTTAGATTCTACCGGAAGTTCCTTTTTCTCAATCTCAGAAATTTCCTTCATCCGTTCAACCGGCCATGCCGCCTGTTCCGTTATATTCATTACATAACCGCGAATCAGACGATTTCCCCTTCCAAAGGGGATTTTGACACAGCACCCGGCAAACACTTCACCTTCCCATTGTTTCGGAATTATATACTGAAATGTCCGGTCGAGTGCTTCCACCGACAAATCTACGATAATATCTGCAAACAACCTGTCACTCCTTTATCAGTCGTTTCACAACTTCATCCATTTTCATTCCACGGGAACCTTTTACCAGTACCCAGTCTTCTTTTTGAAGTTTTGTTTCCAATTCTTTCATTACTTCATCTTTAGACTCTGCAGAAAAAACCGGGATATCGCTATGTGCCTTTACATAATCACTGATGTGAGCCGCTTCTTTTCCAACCGTAAAGAGGTAGTCAAGCCTGCGTCCCTTATTTTGTTCCTCTATGATAAACTGTCCGATTCCCTCGTGAAGTTTTCCGGAATCTTTTCCCAGTTCCAGTACATCCGCAAGAACGGCAATTCGTCTGCCATTTCCCGGATAATCAAACAGTGCATGAAGATTACTCGTAATCGAATCCGGGCTTGCATTGTAAGTATCATCAACAACGTGAATCCCATTTATATCATGCACAACACCACGCATCGCAATCGGCTTGTAATTTTTCAAAGCCTTAATGGCATCCTTTACCGGCACGCCATACTTGCGGCCAATTGCTATCGCAATCACGGCATTATTTACATTATGGGTTCCCATCACAGACAGCAAAACTTTTTCTTTTCCCTCGCTGTCATGATACACAAAACTCTGTCCGTCCTCATTTGCACTCATTTCATCCGCAAAATACTCACAGCCGGACTCTGTTCCATAGTAAGAAACCTTATAGTTCCCTTTGCAGCGGGTGGACGGAACCTGTGTCTCAACTAATTGTCTCACATCTCCGTTGCCGCTGGCAAACAGCGTACCGCCATCCGGAAGATAACTAACAATCTTTCCTTTTTCTTTGCAGATGTTTTCTCTTGAGCCCAAATTCCCAATATGAGAAACACCAATATTTGTCAAAACCGCGCATTCCGGTTTTACCATCTCGACTAACCGATCCATTTCACCCGGCATACTGATTCCCATTTCAATCACGGCAAGTTCTGTATCTTCATCCAGTTCAAACATCATCAGTGCCACACCAATCTGGCTGTTTAAATTCTTGTAAGTTTTAACCGTGCGGTACTTCGTTTCCAGTACGGCAGCAATCATTTCCTTCGTCGTTGTCTTTCCAACGCTTCCGGTAATACCAATGATTCTTACCGGAAGTTTACTGCGGTACCAGGCAGCAAATTTCTGCATTGCCAAAAGTGTATTGGAAACGTATATTCCGGCACCCTTCTTTTCCTTCTCTCTGTCATCCGAAAAAAATACACAAGAAGCCCCTGCCTCCAACACATCCGGAATAAAACGGTGCGCATCCACACGCTCTCCTATAATTGGCACAAATAAGGTTCCAGTCTTTACTTCTCTTGAATCGGTTGAAACATTTGTCACGGCAGCATTTTCATCGCCCCAAACAAGTTTACCACCGACTGCTTTCACAATATCCTTTATCTGAACCTGTCTCATCTTGTCACCCCTATCAGTTTGCCGCAATGACATCTGCCATCTCGTAACGGCCCGCTGTCTTTCCTTTTAAGAATTTTGCCGCTGCCACAGCGCCTTTTCCAAATACAGCTTTACTGTAGGCAGTATGGGAAAATGTAATCACTTCATCTTTACCGGCAAAAATCACATCGTGGTCGCCGACAATCGTACCACCACGCACTGCGGAAATGCCAAGTTCTTTTTTATCACGTTTCTGTCTTCTCTGCGAGCGGTCATAAACATACTCGTATGGATTTCCCATTGCCTCATTAATAGAATCCGCTAATGCAAGTGCCGTACCGGATGGAGCATCCAGTTTCTGGTTGTGATGTTTTTCTACGATTTCCACATCAAATCCTTCTGTAGCAAATACTTTTGCCGCATCCTGCACCAGCTTCAAAAGTGTGTTGATACCAAGTGACATATTCGCAGATTTCAAAACGGCTGTCTGTGTTGCTGCTTCTTCAATTTTAGCAAGCTGCTCATCGTCATATCCGGTTGTGCAAAGTACTACCGGCACTTTTTTCTCTTTGCTGAATGTAAGAATATCATCCAAAATTTTTGGTGTCGAGAAATCAATCAAAGCATCTGCCTCTACATCACAGTCTGCTAATTTCTGAAAAACAGGATAACAATGTTCTTTCGTATCCACCATATCAATTCCTGCTACAATTTCTGCCTCAGCATCTTCATTTACAATTCCGGTAATCATGCGCCCCATTGCACCATTACATCCGCACATAATAATTCGAGTCATCGTCTTCCTCCTAATTCTTTTTCAATCGTAACTAATTATTTGATAACGCCGGCTTTTCTCATTTCCTCTTCCAGTCTCTTTGCATTTGCATCTTCCATTTCTGTAAGAGGCAGACGCAAACTGCCCACTTCCATTCCCATCAGATTCAATGCCTTCTTTACAGGAATCGGATTTACTTCGCAGAACAAAGCCTTTACCAAATCAAAATATTTCAACTGCATCTCACAGCTCTTTGCCACATCACCATCAAGATAGCTTGCCACCATATCATGGGTCTCTTTTGGCAGAATATTTGATAATACGGAAATTACGCCTTTACCGCCAAGGGAAAGAACCGGCACAATCTGGTCATCATTTCCGGAATATACATCAACGGTTCCCTTAGCTAAACTCATTAATTCCGCAACTTCTGAAATATCACCTGTCGCATCCTTTACGCCGACAATATTTGGTACTTCATGACACAAATCCACAACTGTCTGTGGTGCTAATCTGGTACCCGTACGACTTGGTACATTATATAAAATAATTGGAACATTAACTTCTTTTGCAATGGCTTTGTAATGTGCTTTCAAACCATTCTGTGTTGCCTTGTTATAATATGGAGTAACTAAGAGAAGTCCATCCACTCCACTTTTCTCTGCTTCTTTTGACAACTCAATTGCCGACTGTGTGCAGTTCGAACCGGTTCCTGCGATAACCGGAATCCGTTTATTAATTACTTCACAGGCAAAACGAATACATTCCAAATGTTCTTCATCTGACAGTGTCGATGCCTCACCGGTTGTTCCGCAAATAATGATGGCATCTGTTTCATTTGCCACATGAAACTCTAACAGTTCTCTCAATTTTTCATAATTCACACTTCCGTCGTCATTCATTGGTGTAATCAATGCAACACCTGCTCCAGTAAAAATAGCCATTTTCTTCATCCTTTCTGAATTACGTTTTGTGCTTATGAATGGATTGCAAAAAAAGGAGCTGACACACGTGCCAACTCCTCATTGTTTTCGATAACGAGTAGCACTCCATCATAGCGATGACAGTCATATGATTATTTACCATATGCCCAGAAGAATCATGTGCAGGCAATCCTCTCCTTCGGCAGACGTTCCTTTCACAAATCATCATCCATCCTGTCATGTCCGATTTGCTACTGATAAAGTCCGCGCCTCTACCTTTCTATATAAAAGAATATCACTCTTCCCTTTAGCGGTCAAGCATTAGTTCACTCTTTTTTATCTTCTTCATCAATCACACAGGCCGCAGTAATCTCATTACTCTCTTCCACACACTCCAATTTGCTGACGGAAATTTCATAAGCAACGCGTGTTTCATATTCCTCATCACCAACCTGCTTTTGGTATTCACGGCTCTGAATCCGTCCCCACAGCTGAACGTGTTCTCCTACACCAAATCCATCGGCATAACGAGCATTTCTTCCCCAGCAGATGCAAGGAATGTAATCGGATTTTCCATACGGACGATTGACAGCCATCAAAAGGTCCGCAATTTCTCTTCCAAGCGGTGTCTTTCGATAAACCGGTGGTTTGCACAAATAACCATCCAAAAAAATATAATTCGGTTTCTCTACTTCCATTTCTTCTTCGTCCATATGTAAATCTCTTACAAACACGGATAAAACAAGCCGGTTATGATTTTCTTCATGACGGTTATAAGAGCGAAACTGTCCACTCGCCTCCATATACATACCTCGGTAATCCTTCGTTATGTCAATAAGCCGCTCCGATACCATGAGCGGAATCTTGTCATACACTTGGCTCAATCGTTTTACCGAAAGATACACCATATAGAATCCTTCACCATACACTTCATGGCTAAAAGCAAACTCACTTACCACTTCACCATAAATATTCACCTGATTGTTTCCCAAAATCTTATCTGCCATTTCTCATGACCCCCTTTGTTTTTTGTCTGCTTGAATCAAGCATTTTTCTATACATAACTATATATATGTCGTATAATTCATTTTTAGAACTTATATTTAATATTTTTTATTTTATTTTTACCGTTTTG
>OGOG01001528.1_pt1 | contig 22360 bp, 17 predicted proteins | sample 1552581 | NCBI WGS metagenome assembly OGOG01 (sample SAMEA2580152, study PRJEB22360) | human gut metagenome | biome: human gut; feature: human-associated habitat; material: faeces | place: Denmark | collected 2008/2010 | reverse complement strand
TAGAGAGAAAGGATAAGTCCTGTTGCGAATACAAGCGTAATGGAGAATGACTAATCTGAAAGGATACATTACCAATACAGATATTGACGCTGAACGTGTTATCGCTGAATATCACGGATTATGGGTGTGGAACGTGTTTTCAGAATTTCAAAAGGGACATTGGAAATGTACCCCATGTTTCACTTTACAGAAAGAAGGATTGAGGCACATGTATGCACCTGCTTCATCGTCTGCAAAATATACAAGGAATTGGAGAGACTTGTTGGCTTTAACAAGATTGCGATGAGTGTTGATCATGTGCTTGATGCGGCAAAAACCATTACAACAATTAGAATAAAGATGCCAGAGAATGGCAGCTGCTTTACGAAGACTCTCTTCTTGACTGAGAAACATCTTGCAATCAAGACACTTTGTAACCAGCCCGAGAGTGTCTCCTGATTTTGGGAACGCATTGACGAAGTCAGGACGATAAAGGGTTGTAGATGACTGAAACGTTGTTTAGTTCTGTCCATTTGATTTTATCTTTTTCGCTCAGTACGATAAACCATTTCAATTTTTTCTGCATTGGGTTTTCTAGGAGAGATGACGGACGGAATTCCGGATTTCCGAAGGAGAGATATTCAGATTTTGACAAAAATTGGTAATGTGCTGAATATTGACCGGTGGTTCGTCAGTGGGGGCTTTTAGAATATAGGGCATCTGTTCGAAGTCTTCATCTGTTTCAGAGAAAATAAATGGGATATAAAATAAATCCTAAAAATTTTGTGTCCAACTTTTAGGGTGCACTTCACTTGTGAAGCCCTATCTTCACTGATACAAAGATAGGGTGCAGGATTGACAATTCTCTTTTTTTTCAGTTATAAATTTTGACAAGATTGTTGTATATTCGGGTTGAATAGAAAAACAATTTCCTGAATGGAGAGAAAAATCGGGAATATTTGTAATTTTGGACAAAATTTAAAAGTTGTATAAACAAAATAAATTATGCAGATAAATCCGGCAGAATTTAAGTTACTTGTAGTTGATGATGTTCAAACCAATGTACTTTTGTTAAAAGCTTTGCTTGGTAAGGAAGGGTACGGCATTCTGGTGGCGAATAACGGGCAGGAGGCTTTGGAAGTGATTCGGAATGAAAATCCCGACTTGATATTGCTGGATGTTATGATGCCCGGAATGGATGGATTCGAGGTGGCTGAACGCCTGAAATCGGAAGAGTTCCGCTGTGAGATTCCTATTATTTTCCTGACAGCTTTAGATGACACCCAAAGCATTGTCAATGGCTTCAAACTGGGAGTGGGCGATTTTATATCCAAACCTTTCCGGAAAGAAGAATTGATGGTCAGAATAAAACACCAATTGTCGTTGGTGGCTGCCCGGCGGATTATAGAGGAAAAAAATGAAGAGCTGAGGAAAACCATTGCCGGGAGAGATAAAATGTATTCGGTGATTGCTCATGATTTGCGCTCTCCGATGGCTTCTATGAAGATGTTATTGAATACCATTATGATGAGCGTGGAGAAAGATAAGATCGATCCGGATATTTTCGATATGCTTGAAATGAGTAACAAGACTTCGGAAGAAGTATTCAGCTTACTGGATAATCTGTTGAAATGGACGAAAAGTCAATTGGGTAAATTGACGGTTATTCCGCAGAAATTGGATATCAGTGGACTGGCGGATGGGGTGGTGGAAGTGATGAACTCTGTCGCCGAAGTGAAACATATCAAATTGATCCGCACGGATCATGAGTCTTTTTTTGTCTATGTGGATATCGAAATGATCAAATCCATTTTGAGAAATTTAATATCTAATGCAGTGAAATTCAGTAATCCTGATTCGGAGATCAAGGTCGGGATTAAGGCAGAGGATGGGAAAGTGATCGTATCGGTGACCGATTCAGGTAAAGGGATAAAAAAAGAAGATCAGCATAAATTGTTGAAAGATAGTACTCATTTTACCACTTACGGTACCAATAGTGAGGAGGGATCGGGATTAGGATTGTTGCTTTGCCGGGATTTCGCCCGTAAAAACGGAGGAGAACTTTGGTTTGAATCCGAAGAAAATCTAGGTTCTGTTTTCAGTTTTTCTTTACCGCAATTAATAGCTTAAAATAGAGAATCCGATGAATCATATTATTATTATGGCCGGTGGAGTAGGAAGTCGGTTTTGGCCGATGAGTACTCCTGAGAGACCGAAGCAATTTATCGATGTTTTAGGGACTGGATATACTTTATTGCAGCTTACGGCAGATCGTTTTGAAGGGATTTGTCCGGTGGAAAATATATGGGTCGTTACTTCTGTCCGGTATCGGGAGCTGGTGAAAGCTCAATTACCCGGAATCCCGGATTCCAATATATTGCTCGAGCCCTGTATGCGTAATACGGCTCCTTGTATTGCCTATGCAGCCTGGAAGATTAAAAAGAAAGATCCGCAAGCGAATTTGATTGTCACGGCGGCCGATCATATCGTGATGGATGTGCCTGAATTTAAACGGGTGATCCGTGAAGGGATAGATTTTGTGAAAAGCGAGGATCGGATTCTGACTATAGGGATGTGGCCGACCCGTCCGGAAACCGGGTATGGTTATATAAAAGTAAAACAGGAAGAAGACGGTGCGAAATCCGGAGCAAAAGTAATCAGGGAGGTGGAAGGATTTAAAGAAAAACCGGATTTGAAAACGGCAGAAGCTTATCTGGCGGCAGGGGGATATTATTGGAATGCCGGAATTTTTCTGTGGAATGTGAGGACGGTTGAAAATGCTTTCCGCCGGAATGAACCCGAAATAGCGGCTATATTCGATTCTTTGAACGATATTTATTATTCTTCGGACGAACAGCAGGCAATCGATGCAAAATTCCCCGAATGTAAGCATATTTCTGTCGATTACGCCATTATGGAGCATGCTTCCAATATTTATGTTTTTCCCGCAGCTTTCGGATGGTCTGATCTGGGAACCTGGGGGTCTTTGTACGAACAATTACCGAAAGGAGATGGAAGGAATGCGGTTGTCGGCGGCAAGGTATGTATGGTGGAGAGTGAAGGGTGTGTCGTGCATGTTTCGGCTGATAAGAAAATATTGATTCAGGGATTGAAAGATTATATCGTTGCCGAACAGGACAATGTGATTCTGATATGCCGGAAAGCCGACGAACAACGGATCAAAGAATTTTCAACCCAACTTCGATAAACATTTTTTCGTGATTTTTCGTTTAGAAAATAAAAACGAAGAATCATGAAAATAGAAACTTTTACTTTACGTAGCAACGATACCGGGGGTGTGGCTGCGTTACGGCAGGTACATCCGGATTGTGGCGGACAGAATATCTCTCCCGAGCTTTCCTGGGTGAATGCCCCCGAAGGTACACGTAGTTTTGCCATTACCATGTACGATAAAGATGCTCCTACCGGAGGTGGGTTCTGGCATTGGCTGATGTTCGATATTCCGGCTAGTGTCGGTGAACTGCGTCCGGATGCCGGGAATACATTCGGCCATTTAGCACCGGTTTCGGCAATACAGAGTTTGAATGATTACGGTACTTATGGTTATGGAGGGCCCATGGGCATGGGTGGCATAATTATATGATTACCTTGTATGCTTTGGATATCGAATCACTGGAAATGTCCAAAGATACTCCTCCCGCACAGGTCGGATTTAAGCTTTGGAAACATACTTTAGAAAAGGCTTCTATTGTTTTCTATTACCGTACTTGAAAAAGAACGGACATTTTTTGTTCCTTGGGGTAAGTTTTGTTTTCTTTGTGTGCTAAATACAAGGAAAAGATTATGGTAAATGTAATTGATACCCGGAATTCTGTTTTAAATACTTTTTTGTCTGAGATCAGAGCGGTCGATATTCAGCAAGACCGCATGCGATTCCGGCGTAATCTGGAACGGGTGGGGGAAGTGATGGCTTATGAAATCAGTAAAACGTTCGATTATAGTGCCCGGACGATCCGGACTCCGATCAATCCGATTTCGGTGATGTTGCCCCGGCAAGAAGTGGTTATCGCTACAGTGTTGAGGGCCGGCTTGCCTTTTCATCAGGGATTTCTGAATTATTTCGATCATGCAGGAAGTGCCTTTGTTTCTGCCCGCCGGGCTTATAGCCGGGTAGAGGGACAAATCGAAATCCGGTTCGATTCGGTTTATACCCCCGATTTGACTGGAAAACAACTTTTACTGGTCGATCCGATGCTGGCAACCGGTAAATCCCTGGTGATCACTTACCGGGAATTGTTGAAACAGGGGAGTTTGCCTGCTCATACGCATATCGCTTCAGTCATTGCCAGCCGGCAAGGTGTGGAATATGTGGAAAAAGAATTGGCAGGAGAGCCGTTGACTTTGTGGACAGCTGCTCTGGATGAGGCTTTGACCGATAAATTCTATATCGATCCGGGGTTGGGAGATGCCGGTGATCTGGCATTCGGAGATAAGAAATAAGGTCGTTTTTTGCGAAGTAAAATCAGCACAGAGGTGAAAAAAAATAGCATACTGTTTTTTCTATTTATATGGATCGGTCTTCCCGTGTGGGCGCAGTATAAAACATTGAAGGATATTTCTTATGTACCTGTTTCCGATACGGATGCTTACCGGAAAGAACGTTGTAAACTGGATTTGTATTATCCGGAGCAGCAGAAAGGTTTTGCCACGATCGTCTGGTTTCACGGGGGAGGATTGGAAGGTGGGGGAAAGGAAATTCCGCCTGTTTTTCAGGGACGGAAAATAGCTGTGGCGGGCGTGAATTACCGGTTAAGTCCCCGGGCTACCCATCCGGCTTATATCGACGATGCGGCAGCTGCTGTGGCTTGGGTGATGAAACATATCGGGGAATATGGGGGAGATCCCACCCGGGTATACGTGGCCGGGCATTCTGCCGGAGGATACCTCACCCTGATGGTGGGGTTGGATAAAGCCTATCTGGCACGGTACGGGGAAGATGCCGATCGTTTGGCCGGACTTTTCCCGGTAAGTGGTCAGACGAATACTCATTTTACGATTCGGAAGGAACGGAATATCCCGTTCGATATTCCTGTTGTCGATTGCTATGCACCGCTTAATCGGGCACGTAAGGGGATACCTCCTTTGGTGATGATAACCGGAGACCGGCAGTTGGAAATGACAGCCCGTTACGAAGAAAATTTGCACCTTGAAGTTATACTGAAAGCTTTGGGGAACGACAAAGTCACCCTTTATGAATTGCAGGGATTCGATCATGGATCGGTATATACTCCTGCCTGTCATTTGATTTTGAATCAGATCAAACCCTGAAAGCTTGTAATAGCTTGCAAATCTGAGTGATCAGCCGTTGCAGGTGGGTAGCGGCAAATTCGGGATGCATGGATTTTTCCAGAGTCACCGGACCCGGGGCGATGGAAAATATGCCACTGAATCCTGCGGTATACAAGGAAGGGGTATCTGCAATATGGCCGGCTACCAGAAGGACCGGAATGTTTTGTTTACGGGCTTCCCGAAGTATGCCGTAAGCTACTTTTCCCATAGTCGTTTGTGCATCGGCACTTCCTTCTCCGGTGATGATGAGATCGGCATTTTGGATTCGCTTACCGAACTGAAGATGGGTTAGGATCAAGTCAATCCCGGACATTAACCGGGCATTCGTAAAAGCCAGAAAAGCTCCGCCGACTCCTCCGGCTGCTCCGGAGCCGGGAATCCGGCCGATGTCTTTTCCGGTAGTTTGGGCGATAACGGCAGCTATAGCTTGCATGCCTGCTTCCAGATGCTCTGTCATTTCGGGGGTTGCTCCTTTCTGTCCGGCGAATATCCGGGTAGCCCCACGGGGACCGTAAAAAGGATTATCGACATCGCAGGCGATGGTGAAACTGGCTTCGGACAGAGCCGGATGAACCGCCGTGGTGTCAATAGCAGCGACTCGCGACAATATTTGTCCTCCGGTTCCTAAAAGCTTATTGTCGTGATCGAAAAAGCGGAATCCTAAAGCTTGTAACATGCCTAAGCCGGCATCGTTCGTGGCACTTCCGCCTATTCCGATAATAAAGTGCCGGCATCCTTTGTTCAGGGCTTCTGCAATGATTTCTCCCAGACCATAGGAGGTCGTGAGCATGGGATTCCGCCGGGAGGGAGGTAACAGTGGCAGGCCGCTGATCCTTGCCATTTCTACCAATGCCGTGCGGCCGTCTTCCGAGATACCGTATTGTGTAGTTATTTTTTGCATAAGTGGGTTATGGGCGACAAGCGGAACGGTATGGCCGTGGAAAGCATCCGTCAGGATTTCCAGTATGCCTTCACCCCCGTCGGCTACCGGAAAATGCAGTACTTCACACTGCGGAAAGATTGTTTTGATACCTTGTTCTGCTGCCTCGGCGGCTTCACGGGAACTTAAACTTCCCTTGAAAGAATCTATTGCTACAACGATTTTATTCATGTTTGTGACGGATTAAATTCCCATATGTCCGGCAAATATAAGAAAAGTATTATTGGGGGCCGTTATATACATATTTGGACTTATAAAAGTAGGTTTTATTTTTTCTTTCTATTCCGATTCCGGATTTTGTGGCAGAAGACCCGGTCGCCTGGACCGGTCCGTTAAGGCTTTCGTTGATTTCATCGGTTCTTCTCCTGCTCGGAAAAACAAAAGATTTTGCTTTTCTCTCGCTTATTCGAAGAACTCACTGACCGTTGGAACTCCTCGCAAGCTCGTCAGACACCACCGGTCGGGCGTTCAGAAAAAGCAAGACGACACTTGCCAGAGCTCCAATGGTTCCCCAACACGAACACCGGAGACGAACAAGTACCAGAATAATTCTACATTTTAGGATAAACATGTATATAAACACTTTATTTTTTAGGATACACAGGATGCTACCGACCATTTATCTGTTGATTTTCTTTCGGAAACATTTTTAACTTCTTGTATTTTCCCTTATATTTGTCACTTGTGGAAATGAACAGATATTTGATCGCTGCATTGTATGTTATGGCCGGTTGTGCCGTAACGATTCCTTTAAAGGCTCAGGGTTGTGGAGAGTCTTTGAGAGGGGAAAGGTGTAGATTGATCATAACCAATACGGTAAAGGTCGTATCTGTTTATTTGGAAGAAGAAGAAGAGGAACAGGTTTTTTGTTCCGGTTTGCCTCCGGATTATTTTCAAATCCCCGTCGTCGAGGCGCTTGCCGATGATTTTACTTTCGATAAAACGGTCCGTGTCAATATCGGATCCTTATGTCGTATTGCCCATAAGATCAGGGCTCCTGAGGTTTAATCTGCAAATTATAATTAAGATTTACGAGGGTAGTCTATCTCGGATAGACGGTAGGAAATTTAATTTTCTGAAAGATTGACGAAGTGTCGTCGATTAAAATTTTACTGTTAATAATTTACAATTTATAATTAAATGGGTTTTAATGATATTTTAAAAAGCCTGTTCGGAAATAAATCCGACCGGGATATGAAAGAACTGATGCCGATTGTGGCCAAGGTGAATGCAGAGTGGGAGAAGCTGAAAAGTATCAGTGCCGATGAATTACGTGCAGTTGCTGAAGATATGAAAAAGGAAGTACGTGAATATATCGGAGAAGAAGAGAATGAGATTGCAGCACTCAAACGGAAAGTGGAAGAGGAAAGGCCTGCGATCGAAGAACGGGAGGAAATTTACGATCGTATAGATAAGCTGGAAGAACAGATCGACAAAAAGGTAGAAGAAGTTTTGACCGGATTGATGCCTAAAGCCTTTGCTGTGATGAAGGAAACCGCCCGTCGTTTTAAAGAGAATACTGAAATTGAAGTGACGGCGACCCAATTCGACCGGGATTTGGCAGTTACCCACGATTTTGTCGAGATAGAAGGTGACAAAGCCATTTATTTCAATTCCTGGCTTGCCGGAGGAAATGAGGTGACCTGGGATATGGTGCATTATGACGTGCAGCTGATCGGTGGTGCTGTTTTGCATCAGGGAAAAATTGCAGAGATGGCTACCGGTGAAGGAAAGACCTTGGTGGCTACTCTTCCGGTGTTTCTGAATGCTTTGAGCGGACGTGGTGTACATATGGTGACGGTAAACGATTACCTGGCTAAACGTGACTCGGAGTGGATGGGACCGCTTTATATGTTCCATGGGCTTTCTGTCGATTGTATCGATAAGCATCAACCCAATTCTCCCCAGCGTCGGCAGGCTTATATGGCCGATATTACTTTCGGTACGAACAACGAATTCGGTTTCGATTATCTGCGTGATAATATGGCTATCAATCCGGAGGATTTGGTACAGCGTAAGCACAATTTTGCAATTGTCGACGAGGTCGATTCCGTATTGATCGACGATGCCCGTACGCCGTTGATTATTTCCGGCCCCGTACCCAAAGGAGACGATCAGATGTTCGATGAATACAAGCCCCGGGTGGAGCGCCTCGTGAGAATGCAACAGGAATTTGTGATGCAGACTTTTAAGGAAGCGAAAGAGCTGTTGGCTAGCGATGATTCTAAAAAGAGAAAAGAAGGGGGGATATTGTTACTGAGGGCACATAAAGGATTGCCCAAATACAAACCTTTGATCAAGTTTTTGAGTGAAGAAGGCAATAAAGCGATCCTGATCAAGACGGAAAACGAATACATGCAGGAAAATAACCGGAGAATGCCGGAGATTACCGATCCTTTATATTTTGTGATCGATGAAAAACTGAATTCGATCGACCTGACCGATAAGGGACATGATACCATTACTGCTGCAGGTGAAGATCCGAAATTCTTTATCCTCCCGGATATCGGCTCGGAGATTGCAGAGATCGAACGGGACACGAAGGATGATAAAGAAAAATTGGCGAAGAAGGATGAACTGATCCAGAATTATGCGATGAAATCCGAACGGGTACATACTGTCAATCAGTTGTTGAAAGCCTATACCTTGTTCGAGAAGGATGTAGAATATGTAGTACTCGATAATAAGGTGAAGATCGTGGATGAGCAGACCGGGCGTATCATGGAAGGACGCCGCTATTCGGACGGTTTGCATCAGGCTATCGAAGCGAAAGAAAATGTAAAAGTCGAAGCTGCCACTCAGACTTTTGCAACGATTACTTTACAGAACTACTTCCGTATGTATCACAAGTTAGCCGGTATGACAGGTACGGCAGAGACGGAAGCCGGTGAGTTCTGGGATATTTATAAACTGGATGTGGTGGTCATTCCGACTAACCGTCCGGTGATCCGTATCGATGCCAATGATTTTGTGTTTAAAACGAAACGCGAGAAATACAATGCGGTTATCGATGAAATTGTCCGTTTGGTAGATTTAGGCCGGCCGGTTTTGGTGGGAACGACTTCTGTCGAGGTGTCCGAATTGCTGAGCCGTATGTTGAAACTGCGTGGTATCAAACACAATGTATTGAATGCGAAATTACATCAACGGGAAGCCGAGATCGTTGCCGAAGCCGGTAAATCGAAGACGGTGACTATCGCTACCAATATGGCAGGACGTGGTACGGACATCAAATTGAGCCCTGAGGTACGTGAGGCCGGAGGTTTGGCTATTATCGGTACCGAACGGCATGATTCCCGTCGTGTCGACCGTCAGTTACGTGGACGTGCCGGACGTCAGGGAGACCCGGGGTCTTCCCAGTTCTTCGTATCGCTCGAGGACGACCTGATGCGTTTGTTCAGCTCGGAACGTATAATCCGGGTGATGGACCGTTTGGGACATCAGGAAGGGGATGTGATTCAGCATTCTATGATTACCAAGTCTATTGAACGTGCACAGAAGAAGGTGGAAGAAAATAACTTCGGTATTCGTAAGCGTTTGCTGGAATATGACGATGTGATGAATTCCCAGCGTACGGTGATTTACAAACAACGTCGTCAGGCTTTGTTAGGAGAACGTATCGGTGTGGCTGTAGCAAATAATACTTACGATGTTTGTGAGGCAATCGTTATGGAATACCAGCCGGTGAACGATCCGGAAGGTTTCCGGATGGAAGTATTGAGGGTATTGTCCGTCGATTATGAAGTGGATCCGGAGGAATTCCAGAAAGCCCGTCCCAATGAATTGGCCGAATCGTTGTATCGATATGTACGGGAGGCTTATCAGCGTAAAGTCGAACATATCGCTCAGCAAGCTTATCCGGTGATCAAGAATGTATTCGAAACACGGGGAGATGTCTTTAAGAATATTGTCGTTCCTTTTACCGACGGTCAACGGATGTACAGCGTGGTGACCAACCTGGAGAAGGCCTATCGTACGAATGGTGAAGATTTGATGCGTTCTTTCGAGAAATCGGTCATTCTGGCTCATATCGATGAGGCCTGGAAAGAACATCTCCGCGAAATGGACGATCTGAAACAATCGGTTCAGAATGCTGCTTATGAACAGAAAGATCCTTTGTTGATTTATAAATTCGAGTCTTATAATTTGTTTAAGACTATGGTGGAAAAGATCAATAAAGGGATGGTGTCTACACTGATGAAAGGGCAGATTCCGATGCAAGAACCCGAGCATGTGCGTGAAGCTGAGGAAAAACGGACCGATTTGAGTAAACTGCGGGAAAGTCGTTCGGAGGCTCAGGCTGCTGCCGCCAACCGTGAACAGGTGCGGCACGAACCGGTGAAAGTAGGACCGAAAGTGGGGAGGAATGATCCTTGTCCATGTGGTAGCGGACTGAAGTATAAGAACTGCCACGGGAAAAATGAATAAACTGATTTTTGATTTAGGATTTACGATTTCAGATTTCAATGGTAAGTCTGAATCGTAAATCAAAAATCATAAATCGAAAATCATAATGTATGTTGTCTTTATTTATTAATTGGGATATTAGTCCCGAGATCTTCAATTTGGGGGGTATTTCCATTCGTTATTACGGGTTGCTGTTCGCTGTGGCCTTTATTTTAGGTTATAAGGTTGAAGAGAAAATGTTCAAGTCCGAAGGATTGCCTATGGCCTGGTTGGATAAATTGTGGTTGTATGTAGCGATCGCGACGATAGTCGGTGCCCGTTTGGGACATTGTATCTTTTACGACTGGGCTTATTATAGCCAGCATCCGCTGGAGATGATCCTGCCTGTACGGTTTTCGCCCGAATTTAAGTTTACCGGTTATCAGGGATTGGCCAGTCATGGCGCTGCAATAGGTATTATAGCCGGATTGTGGTATTATTCACGGAAAGTCAGCAAAAAATCTATATTCTGGATTTTAGACCGGGCTGTGATTCCGATTGCTTTAGCCGGCTTTTTTATCCGGACAGGAAATTTGATGAACTCTGAAATTGTGGGATTACCGACCAATATGCCTTGGGGATTCCGCTTCATGAATAGTGATTTACCGAATCCGGAATTGCCGCGCCATCCGGCTCAATTGTATGAAGCAATTTGTTACCTGTTTAGTTTTTTTGTTTTGATGTATCTTTATTGGCGAACGAACGTTAAGAAGAAAATGGGATTTATCTTCGGCGCTTTTTTGATCCTGATCTTCTCTGCCCGCTTTATTATCGAGTTCGTCAAGGAAGTACAGGAACCCTGGGAAGCTGGAATGGCCTTGAATATGGGACAGATTTTGAGTATTCCTTTTATTCTGGCGGGGATTTTTATGCTTTGGTATAGTAAGAAGTTGCCGGATGAGGGGGAGAAGAAAGGAAAAAAAGGGAAAGGCTAAAGGCTGTAAGCTATAAACTAGAGGTAAAAAGAATAGAGGTTAGAGGTGGAAGAGAGAGGGGACGGGAAATATGAAATTTTAGTTGAGAGGTTATGTACGAAGAGAAGTTTATGAGAGAAGCTATTCGTTTGGCTGTAGAGAATGTGAAACAGGGGACCGGGGGGCCGTTCGGCGCTGTTGTTGTCAAGGAGGGAAAAATTATCGCAGCTTGTGCCAATACGGTTACTCCGGATTGTGACCCGACAGCACATGCCGAAGTGAATGCGATTCGCGAGGCTTGTCGTAAGTTAGATACTTTTCAACTCGGGGGATGTGAGATATATGCCAGTTGTGAGCCTTGTCCTATGTGCCTTGGTGCTATTTATTGGGCAAGACCTTCCCGGGTATATTATGCCTCTACAAAAGAAGATGCAGCACTTGCCGGATTCGATGATTCCCTGATCTATAAAGAGATTGCCCTCCCCGAGGCCGATCGGAGTATTCCCTTTTTGAATGAGAAAGAGGATACGGCTGGAGAAGAATTCAGCTTGTGGAAAGAAAACAAAGACAAGACTGTTTATTAAGTTCGTTTCTTCAAAATAGAATGCAAAATGTCGGAAAAATCAACCTTTTAGGGGGATTTTTCCGACATTTTGATTTTTCCAATAATTCCTGTCCTCTTTTCTAAGACTTTTTCTATTTTTTATTCTTTTATTTAATCTATTTGAAAATCTTCGATAGCCCATTCGCTCCCCGGACTTTCCATTAATAATCCTGTCAATTTCCGTTTTTTTACAGATGAGGTAAATTTTTTTCAAAAAAAAATGAAATTTCTGTCATACCAAATCCTGCTTCATGCATTTTATCATTGAATGAACCGAAAAAACGTTCGATTAAATTAGTTGAAAGTTCATAAAGTTTAAAAAGCTATTGGATCCTGCGGGCACTTAGTTAATTGACAATTGTCGCGTGACAATTGACCACATATTTTCCAATCTGTGGTTTCTTCTTTATTTGTTTGATAATCAATGATTTTTTTCTTCATCCTATTTCTCATTTTTCTTTTCTTATTATTTTCTAATGGAAGCAAAGCTTCCAGACAATTGTCAATTGTCATTGGTCAGCTGGCAATTATTCTTTTTGCGGATTCCCGCAAAAAGAATCGAACGTTTTTTAAGATGCAAAAAGATAAATTTGACCGACAGGTTACTCTTTTGAGAAAATATTATTCCGGGACATTGGAGAAAAGGGAAAAGCAGGAATTTCGGGAAATGTTGAACGATCGGAATTTGGAAAATGTGTTTCGGCAGTTGAGTCAGGGAGATATTTTGGCTGAAAAGCTGGAGGAATATAAACAATACGATGCCCGGAAAGCTTTCGGCAAATTCAGCAGGCAACAAAAATCGCTTCGTCATAAAAAGAGGATTATCCGGATTCTTACTGCAGCAGCAGTGGTGGTTTTACTTTTAGGAATGAGTTGGTTACTGAATCTTGGATTACCGGAGGTAGAAGTTGTTCCACCGGCACAGCAGGAGACGATTCGCCCCGGGAGTTACAAAGCTATATTACGACTGACAAATGGCGAGACGGTGAATCTCGAGCGGGATTCCATGCAGGTACTGGAAAAAAATGGGACTCAGATTAGTTATGCAGAGGGAAAGATTACTTACCGATCTACGCCTCAAATACAGGAATTGGCTTATAATGAATTGATTGTGCCCACAGCCGGAGAGTGTTACATCACGTTGGAAGATCATACGAAAGTATGGATAAATGCAGAATCGAAAATAAAGTATCCGGTGCAGTTCACTGCTGGGGAACGTAAAGTGTATTTGGAAGGAGAAGCCTATTTCGACGTGGCCGAAGACGGACGTCCTTTTCAGGTAATTACTTCTCAGGGAGAGGTGACCGTATTGGGGACGGCTTTCGGAATAAGTTCATACATGGATAAAGCAGAATATACCACCTTAGTGAGAGGCTGTGTACGTTATACTTCCCATACAAAGAAAAGCGTAATCTTATCGCCAGGTGAACAGGCTATCCTGGAAAGGTCCGGTGAATTAATCAGTCGTAAAGTTGAAGTTGAAGAATATGTAGGCTGGAAAGACGGGGTTTTTGTTTTCAGGGATAAGCCCCTGGAGGAAATTATGGAAACACTGTCCCGTTGGTACGGATCTGAAGTGGTTTTCCGGAATGAGGAAATGAAACAGCTGAAATATACCGGTAGTCTCGAACGGTATGATTCGATCAATACTTTCCTGCAAGTGTTGGAAAGACTCCAGGATATTCATTATGAAATAGATAATAATAAAATCCTGTTATCTCGAAAGTCTTCTTAATTACTTAACTAAATTACAATGGTATGAAAAAAAATCGTCTGATCCGATTTCCGGGCCTTTTAAAGAGGTTTAGGAAAAATTTGATGTTTATCAAATGTTGTATTGTTTTCATTTTTGTTTTTAGCCTGAATTTATCGGCTCATGTTTTTTCTCAAAGCAAGCTGGTGACTTTAGACTTGAAAGAGGTTTCTGTGGAGAAATTTGTCGATGCCGTGAAACAACAAACCGGTATGAAAATGATGTATAATTCCGGTGTGGTGCGGGAAGCTGGTCAGGTTTCCGTTCAGGTTAAAGACAAAGAATTGAGCGAAGTGTTGGATATGGTATTGAAAAAAGTGAATTTGGAGTATGAGCTGTACAATGATATCATTCTGATTCGTGCAAAAGGAGAAGTACCGGCCGGGCCGAAAGTACTGAAAGGGGTGGTGAAAGATAAAAGCGGGGCGGTCTTACCGGGAGTGACCGTCGTAATTAAAGGGACGACCTTAGGCGTATCGACCGACATCGATGGAAAATATTCGATCACCATTCCGGAGGATGGGAAAGAAACGGTATTGATGTTTACATTTGTCGGCATGAAGCCACAGGAGGTCAGATATGCCGGGCAAGAAACGTTGAATGTGATATTGACCGAGGAAGTGGCGGAAATGGAAGAGGTGGTGGTCAATGGTTACTTTACCCGGAAGAAGGAGAGCTTTACCGGTGTATCCAAGACCTTCTCCGGAGATGAACTGAAGACTATTTCTACGGGAAATATCCTGAATACCTTGTCTGTGCTCGATCCTTCTTTTACTAAAGTGGTGAATAATGAAATGGGTAGTGACCCGAATACGATTCCTGATTTTGAAATCCGGGGGTCCAGTAGTTTGAAGGCCGAGTATGAAAACAATCCGAATATGCCGACTTTTATTATGGATGGTTTCGAAGTAACCGCTCAGAAGGTGTTCGACCTCGACCCCAACCGGGTACGTTATATCACTATTCTGAAAGATGCGGCGGCTACTGCGATTTACGGTTCACGTGCTGCCAATGGTGTTGTGGTGATCGAGACGGTACTTCCCAAAGCCGGGAAATTGCAGTTGTCTTATAACGGTAGTGCTAACTTCGAGGTGGCCGATCTTTCGGATTATAATCTGATGAATGCAGAGGAAAAACTGGAATATGAAGTACGTTCAGGATTATACGAAAAATCTTCCAAACCCGGATGGACGGATGATAAGTTGAATGCATATAATCGGATTCTGAAATTGGTGAAAGAAGGAAATGATGTGGATTGGTTGTCCATTCCGGTACGGGAATTGGGGGTCGGCCATAAACATACCGTAATGGCAGAAGGTGGAAACGAATCGTTCCGTTATGCTTTCGATCTTTTCTATTCGAATAAAGTCGGAGTGATGAAAGGTTCGAAACGGGATAATTACGGAGGAGGAATCCGGCTTCAATATAATCTGAAAAACCTGAAATTCTCCAATTATGCTTCCTTCGATCATTTGAAGTCGGTCAATTCCCCTTACGGAAGTTTTAGTTCTTACCTCTATTATAATCCCTATTATAATCCTTATGATGAAAACGGGAATGTGAAAAAGGTCCTTTATTCTTATGAATATTATGACCGGGGAATTACCTCGAAGACCATGTATAATGAATTGTACAATGCGGTATTGCCTTCTAAAAATCAACAGACTTCTAATAGTTTTCTGAATAATTTCTCGATAGAATACGATATTATTCAGGGATTGAAATTGAAGGCCAATCTTTCGTTAAGCGTGGATAATGGAAAGACCGATGTTTATAAATCTTATGAAAATACCGAATTTTTGGACAAAGAGAAAAAAGGGAGTTATGCCCAGTCGACTTCCAATGATTTCAGTTATGATATTAACGTCATCTTATCATATTTTAAGAGCCTGAAAAAACATTTTATCAACCTGGGGTTTGTGTATAACCTTCAGGAAAAACAGTATGACAATACCAGTATCTACGTTGTCGGTTTTCCCAATGCGAACATGGATCATGTGTCGATCGGTTCGGGGTATCAGGAAGGGGCGAAACCCGGAGGTAGTTTCGATGTGACCCGCCTGGTCGGTTTTGTGGGTAACCTGGGATATACGTATGACAATCGTTTCTTGTTGGATGCTTCTGTTCGAAGCGACGGTTCGTCTATTTACGGTTCGAACAACCGTTGGGGTACTTTCTGGTCGGTCGGTGTCGGATATAACCTCCATAACGAGAAATTCATGAAAGACTGGGGCGTGATCAACCTGTTGAAGATCAGGGGATCTATCGGGACAACCGGTGGCCAGAATTTTAGTCCTTACCAGGCTATGGCCATGTATTCCTATAACGACAGCCGGATCAATACCATCTCTTACAGCGGTTATCTGGGAGCTGTTATGAAGGCTTTCGGAAATAAAAACCTGAAATGGCAGAAAGTAGAAAAACAGAATGTAGGGTTGGATTTCGAGATCTTCCATAGTCGTCTGACCGGATCTTTCAATGTATACCGGGATTTATCGAAAGATGTGCTGATCGACGTATCTATTGCTCCGTCTTTGGGTTTTTCTTCTTATAAAGAAAATTTGGGAGAGGTAGAAAACAGCGGGGTCGAATTGTCTTTAAAAGGTACGGTTCTCCGGGATGTCGAACGGGAATTGAACTGGGATATTTTCTTCAATCTGGCACACAATAAAAATAAAGTGAAGAAAATCAACAAAGCTTTGACAGCCTTTAATGCCGACCAGGATTCCAAAGTGGAAAACAAACCGATGATCCGTTACAAAGAAGGGTTGTCGCAGAATACCATCTGGGTGAATGAATCTTTGGGAATCGATCCGGCTACCGGTGATGAAATATTCCTGGATATGAACGGGAATAAAGTGAATAAATGGGATAGTAAAAATTACAAACCCTGGGGATCTTCCGATCCTAAAATTTATGGAACGGTCGGAACGATGTTTATGTATAAAGGCTGGGAGTTGAATGCGCATTTATATTATAAATACGGTGGTTATATTTACAATCAGACCTTGGTCGACAAAGTAGAGAATGTAAATCCCAACGAGAACGGAGACCGGCGCATTCTGTACGACCGTTGGAATGAACCGGGAGACGTGGCAAAATTCAAAAAGGTAAGCGATGTTTCGGTCACTAATCCGACTTCCCGCTTTGTGGAAAAAGAAAATTATATTCAGCTTCAGGCTTTATCTGTGAGTTATGATTTCCGGAGTGCGAAATTGAAAGAGTGGGGGATTCAGCGCTTGAAAATCTCCGCTATCGGAAACGATGTTTTCACTTCTTCCACGGTGCGGATGGAAAGAGGTACTTCCTATCCTTTTGCAAGGACTTTTTCACTGGCTGCTCAAATCACTTTTTAATCGGACAATACTATGAAAAAATTAATAAATAAAACGATCATTCTTTTGCTCTTTGTGGCATTGACCGGCTGTAACGACTGGCTGGACGTTTCTCCGAAAGCGGATATGAAAGCAGAGGATCTGTTCGGTACTGAAGCCGGATTCAGAGATGCTTTGGTAGGTGTTTATGCATTGATGTGCGGTACGAATAGTTACGGCAGAGATCTGACATACGGCTACCTGGATGTATTGGCTCAATATTACAACAGTCCGTTGAAAACAACTTCTTCCGGTTATGAGCATAATTTCAAAAATGCAGCAGAATATAAGTATACCGAGAAAACAGAGGAAAGTCGCATTAGCTCTATTTGGAGTAATCATTTTTCTGCTGTAGCCAATATCAATCAGGCCATGTTGTTTATCGACGAAAATAAAGGGGTTTTTACTTCACCCGAGGTACATGATGTGTATAAAGGAGAATTTCTGGCTTTGCGGGCTTTTCTGCATTTCGATATACTCCGTTTATTCGCTCCTTCGGCTGCGATGAATAATAATAAAGGATTGGACGCATTGGCTATTCCTTATGTAGATGTTTTTACGAATATCGCCCAACCTCAGTTGACGGTGAAGGAGGTATTGAAGAAAATAGAAACGGATTTGTTGGCAGCGAAACAGTTGATGAAAGGAAAAGAAGAATTTAAAGTTACCGATACATCCGATCCTCTGTATAACCGGAAACAAAGAATGAATTACTATGCGGTGACAGCGCTTTTAGCCCGTGTATATCTTTGGGGAAACGATAAAGAGGCGGCTTTGAAAGAAGCAAAGGAAATTATCGGTGAAGCCGGCGGAGAAAGTCCTGCTTCTTATGAATTAGCCAATAGTGCTGCTACTACTTCCGATCCGATGTTCAATAAAGAGTTGATTTTCACATTGGATGTGCAGAAATTGAAAGACAATAGCGATATTTATTTTACCGAGAGTTTTTCTTCTACTTCTAATATATTGACGATGTCTTCAAAAGGAAAAACGAATATTTTCAATGGTTCCGGACTGGATAATGAGTTCAGAAATTATTGGATTACCCCGTATTCCGACGGTAGTTCGTTCGTATTGAAGAAATATACCGGAGTAAACTATATTCCGATGTTTAAAATTTCCGAGTTGTATCTGATAGCTGCCGAATGTGCTCAAGAGAAGGAAGCCTATGATTATCTCAATAAATTGAGAAATCACCGGGGATTAAGCAGTATTGCGCCGACCGACGATTTAGCCGGTTATATCTTTCAGGAATATCGCCGGGAATTTATAGGTGAGGGACAAATGTTCTTCTATTATAAACGAAAAGCAATGGAAACTATCGGGGCTGAAGATAATATCGCTCATCAGGATGTGAATGCGGTGTATAATTTGCCTATTCCGACAGTAGAAATCGATTTTGGGAATATTAAAAATTAAGCGTTATGAAAAAGATATTTTTTCTTCTTGCTTCAGTGATCCTGTTAGCATGTAGTGAGAATGAACGGATGGTATACGATGAGCATATGCACGATATCTATTATTCCATTGTGACAGACACCCGGGATAGTCTGTATGTTTCCTTGCTGATGGCCGATCAGATACTGGAGACGACCGTAGATGTGAAGATGTTGGGAAATGTATTGACCAGGCCACAGAAATTTAAAGTCGAGGTGGTCGGGGAGAGAACGGATGCCAAAGAAGGTATACATTATGAAAAACTTCCTGAATTCTATGAGTTCCCGGCCGGAGAATTTACTTATAAAATGCCTGTGCGGTTGATTAAAGGGGATGCGGCTATTAAACAGAAACCGGTGACTCTTACGTTGAGGCTGGTCGCTACCGGTGAGCTGGGAGTAGCTTATGCCGATAAGGCCGAGATTCGTCTGCTCATTGCCGATATGTTGAAAAAGCCGGAAGGAGAAGGCTATTATGGAGATATGACTGCGTTTAAGAAATTATTCGGTGAATATTCTCAAAAAAAGCATATGATGATCATCGAAATGACCGGACACGATTTTTGGGAAGATACTTATGGTAGTGGCTATGGTAATTATGGTATTTATTATGAGGAAGCATATTACACTCCCTATGCCAGAAAACTGTATAAGATCATTACCGGGAGTGAAATCAGGGATGAAAACGGTAAAGTGATGCAAGGATGGAATGTACCTTAGTCTATGGATTATTAATTAAAAAAGAAGTTAGCTATGAAAAAATTGAAATATATAGGAATACTATTTTTGTTGATCCTGTTCTCTTGTGTGGATGATGAATCCAGATACGGAGATATCGATATCGATGAGATTAAAATTGAGGGGATCAAAGATTATCAGGAGATCGAAGTGGGAGGGAAATTGACCATCGCTCCGGTAGTGACGACAAAGTTCGGCGAAAAATCGGATCTTTCCTATGTGTGGTATAAATACAATGAAGAACAGTCGGTCGCCGATACCTTGTCTTTTGAAAAAAATCTGGATGTGGTGATCTCAGATGTTTTACCGGGGGTGAAAACTACTTTAAAATTTAAAGTGACCGACAATAAAACCGGTGTTTATGTGATCGAAGAATCCAGTTTTACCACTATCGGTAAATATTCAGGAGGTACCCTGATGTTATGTAAAACCGGTGGAGAGTACGACCTGACGATGTTAAAGAAAGACGGTACCACCTTATACGAAAAGATCTTTACTCAAATAAATGAGGGAGAGAAACTTAGTGAGCAGTCCCGAAAAATCATCCTGATCAAACCTTATGCCCGTAACCCGAGACCTTATAAGGCAGTCGTCGTTACTGCAAAAAATAATACGGGAGGCGTATATCTCGATCCCGATTTGTTTGTGCGGAAGGCTTATATGAAAGAGAAATTCTTTTCGGGTGAAGACCTGACCGGAGACATCGGGATCGACGGTTATTGTACGGACCAGGGGAGTGATTATCTGGTGGTGAATGGGAAAGTACACGGGCGGGCCTATGGTTTTGAGGAAACAGCCGTATGGAACCCGGAAATTGTATTTTTGTCGGCTCCTCAGGATTATTCGGCAGCACCTTATGTCGCACAGCCGACAGGCTATCCGTTTTATGCCGCTCCCTTATTTTATGATAACCTGCACGGACGTTTTATGATCAACCAAAGCGGTGGGTATTTTAGTTTTATCGGTGGGGCGAATTCCGATTTTTCGAAATTTGATCCCAAAGCAATGGGAGAAGGGGTAGAATTGGTACTTTCAGGAAGTATGAATTCGACTCTGAATGAAGTATGGGCGTTGATGAGAGATAAAAATAAGAATGAATATTTTTTGATTACCTATAAATTTGTTTTTAATGACGACTGGACGTATGATTTTATCTCTCTGTCAAAGCAGGTATTAACGGGAGCAGCCTATCCCGGATTATACAACGCTACGGCGATGATACCCGGAAACAAGGCAGAGGTAGACAATTACATGCCTTGGAATATGGATTCGAAAGGAATTTCGGATATCTTTTTCTATGTCAGCGAGGATAAAGTTTATGCTTTTAATGTGAAAACGGCTTCGGAGGGAGTGATTATCGACGGTACAAAAGAGCATTATGTGATCGATGGGGTAGATTGTACGGAAGTAGCTGCTCCGACGACAGAGAATCCGAATGCTACCATGATACAGTTGACAGTAGCCATTAAAGACGGGAATATTCCGGCTCCGAATGGGGGAATTGCTGTTTATAAATTGAATAATATCGGTGGACTTGCAGCACAAAAACTTTATACCAAAGCAGGATTTTGTGATGAGGTGGTAGCGACGGTGGAAAAACAAGATTAATATATGAAAGTGATGAAAATAATAAACTTAATCATTGGAATGGCATGCCTGTTAGGGGCATGCCATTCCAACTGCATGCGGATTGAAGGAGAGATCGGAGATATAAAGGAAAATAAAATCTATCTCGGGGAAATAACGAATGCTTATTATGGGTTGTTCGATCCGATCGATTCGGCTGAAATTAAAGAAGGTAAATTTACTTTTACGGTAGATCGTGCGAAAAAACAAATGCTCTTTCTGGGATTCAGGCCCGGACAAGGAGGAATGATATTTGCCGAGGCCGGTAATTTGAAGGTAAAACCTGCAACTGTTAAGAAGGGAGAAGTGGTATGGGAAGTTTACGGGTCTGCCTTAAATGATAAGTATCGGGATTTTCTGAAAGCCTGTGCCGTTGTCAGAAACGATCGGTTGCTGGATTCGTTGGATGCCTTGTTTTTTGCTGCCCGCGACCGGGAGGACCGGGAGGAAATGGCCCGGATCAAAGAGGAGTCTATACTTTATTATGAACAGGCACAGATCGCCGAAGATAAGTTGGTAAGACAAACGGTTGATGGGAATATGGGGAATCCGTTCGGAATTTATTTGTACTACAGTAAATTATTCGGACGGAAAGATTTCTCTACTAAAGAAAATATCGGTGCGGAAAGGGAATACCAGAAAAATTTTGGACCGGAAGCTCAGCAGACTCCTTATATCGCTTTGATGAACGCTCAGCTCGACCGTTATGCGGGATGTGCTATCGGTGCTGTCGCCCCGGAGATTACCGGCCGGGATACGCTGGGTAATCCGATCAAATTAAGTGATTTCAGAGGTAAATATGTTATTGTGGATTTTTGGGATTCTTATTGTCATTGGTGTCGCGAAGAAACACCGTGGCTGAGAAAAGCATTGGAAGCTTTTAAGGGAAAAAATTTTACCATTTTAGGCGTATCGGATGACCGGAAGAAAGAGTTGTGGCTGGCAGCTATCAAAGAAGATCATAGTAACTGGGATCATTTGTTATTGCCTCCAAAAACGGATATTTTTACGACTTATTGCATCAAGGGAATCCCTCACATTATTTTAGTGGGGCCGGACGGGAAAATACTGGCAAAGGAAATGCGGCATGAAGAATTGACCGACGTGCCGGCTAATTTTATAAAGTGAACAGATAGGAGTTTATAATTCCCCCTTTTTCCAATGCTCCGTTTTTTCATATTTATAGTAGGTTTATTTTTTCTTTCTATTCCGATTCCGGGTTTTGTGCCATCAGACCGGT
>OGOG01001510.1_pt1 | contig 22500 bp, 36 predicted proteins | sample 1552581 | NCBI WGS metagenome assembly OGOG01 (sample SAMEA2580152, study PRJEB22360) | human gut metagenome | biome: human gut; feature: human-associated habitat; material: faeces | place: Denmark | collected 2008/2010 | reverse complement strand
TAAAGAAGGAAGAAATAATTACTTTTATTATGAAAATCCAAATCTAGACTTAATGGAAGCCAAAGCGATTATTGATCTTGTTTATAGTTCTCATTTCTTTACTTTAAAAACAAAAGAAAACTATAAAAAAAGAATGCAAGATCTATTTAGTATTCATAACCAAGCTTATTTTCAAAAAAGACTAAATCTGCATGTTGTTAAAAATGAAAATGAACAAGTTTTCTATCAAGAATTAGAAGTCATTACCAAAGCTATCAAAGAAAAAAATTCGCTTTGAATATCAAAAACCTTCTTTAATCTTTAATGAAAAAAATAAAATAACCGAGTTAGCTCCTATCGATACTGTTTTTTCTAACAATGAATATTATCTTTTATGCCAAGGTGCAAAAGATCAAAATACATGCATTCAATATCGTTTAGACTATGTAAAAAATGTTGAGATTGTTAAAGATAGTGAAGTAAAATTTGATGATTATCAATTAAACTCATTTGAAAAGAAGCTCAATAATATGACGTACATGTATGGTGAAGGAAAAATTGAAGTTATTGAACTTGAATTTACACCAAATGTCTATTCCAATATGATTGATAAATTTGGTAAAGATATTCATCCTAAAAAAATAAATGAAAATCTTTATTGTGTCCAAGTAAGACACATTATGAATAGTACATTTTTTTCATGGATCATCGGTTTTGGTGGACGTATTCAAATTTCGAATAATGATGTACATAAAAAACAATTTAAAGACTTTTTAATAGAAAATTTTATAAATAAAAATAATGCTGATTAAAACGTATTCAGCATTTTTTCATCTAATATACTTATAACAGGTGTTTTACAATTACACTGAAAATCCATTAATTTTCAGTGTGATTGTAAAGATAGAGCAATAAAATATTCATCAATATTTACAGCTTCTTCAATTGCAACAGCAATGGCAACAGTAGCTCCAACACAAAAAATTCTTCTTATTAAAAAAAGAAGTGTTTTTCACACTTCCTAAGCATTTTCTTTTTTCATTTTTTTACTTAAATAAATATAGAAACATATATTTAGTATAATACCAACAATTGTCGCAATTGGTGCAGCTAAACCAATATTTGTTAAATTTGCATGAGTTTGAATTGACATATAGTAAGAAAGTGGTAAACGTACAAGAAGTGTTTGAATAAGTCCTTGTACCATGACCCATACCGTTTGATAATGACCGTTAAAATAACCAATCATACTAAATAATATTGCTGTTACAATTGTTTCTAAAGCAAATCCTTTTAAATAAGCATAGCCTTGTAAAATAACGGCTTTTTCTGTTGTAAAGATACTTGTAAGTAAATCTCCTTTAAATAAAACTAAGATAAAGACAACAACACCAATCGCTAAACCAATACCCATTCCTGTAAACATTGCGTGTTTTGCTCTTTTTTTCATCACCAGCACCCACATTTTGGGCAACAAAAGAAGCCATTGATTGCATTAATGAACTTGGTACTAACATGGCAAAGTTAACGATTTTACAAGCAACACCATAACCGGATGATGCTTCTAATCCTAAACGGTTAATAAAAGCACATAAAGCTAAAAATGAAATTTGTGTTAAACATTCTTGAAGTGCTAATGGTAACCCAATTTTTAAAGCTCGAACACAATGTGGATTGATTTCAAAATCATGCTTTGTAATTTCAAATGGTAATTTTCTTTTAAATAATAACATTAAAGCAAACACAACACTGATTGCTTGGGCAAAGACAGTGGCCATGGCGGCTCCTGCTGCATCTAAGTGTAATCCTGCAACAAGAACTAAATCACCAATAATATTAATAACACAGGCAACTGCCACAAATAAAAGAGGTGATTTACTATCTCCTAACCCTCTAAAGATTGCTGATAATAGATTATAAGCAACAATAAAGAAAATACCTGCCCCACAAATTCTCACATAAGTAGCAGTTAAACCAAGTGCTTCTTGAGGTGCTTGCATCAAAGTTGAAATTGGTGATGCTAACGTAATCATAACTACAAATATGATTGCAGAAATAATTGCAAAAACTACCGTTGCTCCTCCTATTAAAGCACCAATCGAATTCATTTTCTTTTCACCAATATATCTTGCAATTAAAACTGTAATTCCCATCGCAAATTGTGTTACCACAAATGTTATCAAGTTTAAAACTTGACTTCCTGTAGAAACTGCTGAAAGTCCTGCTGTTGTTCCAAATCTTCCAACAACAAGTAAATCAACCGCTCCATAGGCCGCTTGTAAAATAAGCGCTCCTAAAACGGGAATCATAAATAATGATAATTTTTTTAAAATACTTCCCTGCGTAAAATCTGATTTAGAGTGATCCATTATTTTTCTCTCCCTTCACACATAACTTCATAAAACTTTTCAATAGTTTGAATCATACAATCTGCTTCATCGTTAGAAACATGATTCAAACACAAGGCTAATTTTTGAAAATAATCTTTATTGTATTTTTCAAAAATCGTTTTTCCTTCTTTTGTAACGGTTACATAAGTGACACGTCCATCATGTTTAGCTGTTTCTTTTTTTAAATATCCTTTTTCTTCCATTGCATGAATTGTACGTGTAACTCCCGGACGAGGAAGATTTAAAACTTCACTCACATCTGAAACCTTCACTTTTTGATTTTTTTCTTCAAGTTCGATAATCGTTTCTAAATAACGTACATAGGATGGTAAAACTCCTTCAGGAAGTTTAGGCAACATATCTAAAATCCTTTTAGCCATGTAACAGCTATCTAACATTTCTTTTACTTTTTCACTTTTCATTAATCTCTCCTATTAATTACCGATGGTAATTATCATTGGTAATTATATAATTATAAAAAAGATTGTCAAGAAAAAAGATACTAACAAATTGTCAATATCTTTTAATCGTTATGCTCTATAGCAAACCCAAATAACATCACTTTTAAATCTTCATCTAAAATAGAAGTATTAGTAGCTGTACCATCAATAAAATCCATGTGTTCTACATGAAATTCTTCATATAAAATTTCACAAATTGCTTTTAACTTACCTTCCTTATAAACATCTTCTAAAAGTTTACAAGCAATTTTATTTCCTTCTAGATAACGATCATTGCTTGGATTGACTTTCTCCTAAGGTTAAGCTCTATGAATAATCATCCTATCTAAATAACCAAGTCCCGTTGTTTCAATGGTTTGAACAATACTTTCTTTGGTTACTTGACATGTTTACGGATATCTTTGTCTATACCTTTTTCATTACCATATGATTGTCCTATATCAAAATGATGATAACCTAACTTTATATTTTAATTTCAATGTGAATAAAATGTGCATAATGTGCACAACTTGTGAAAATCTATTTTATTATATGTGCCGTAATAATGGTATAGCTTGAAGCATTAATTGTTATTTTTATAGCACCATTTTCAATATACCAATTTTTCCCTTTACGGTATATCAAACTCTTTTTATCTAAAACTTTATTCTTACAAAATTCTACAACATCTTCTTCAATTCCTAAATTTCTTTTAATTCTTGATATACCTAAATGTGTTGTATGAATTTTATAAATATTCATTAATAATTCATTCTTATCCATCTTGATGACTTGTCCTTTTTAAAATAGGCCATTAACATACCTAAACTTAAATAATGATCTTTTGATATTTGTTTCTTTGTATTCATTAAAATAACAATGACAACAATTAATAAAAATTCTTTCATACACTCACCCTATCTTTTGTTTTCTTTTATTAATCATTAAGGTAATCAAAACAAAGCTTAAGGTAAATCCTAAAACAATAATACCATTAATAATTATTGGTTGTAATGTTTCTAATTTAAAATATTCTAATGTTTTAATAAGTTCATTATTTTGTACAAAATAATACGTTGATAAAATATGAGCAATTTTTAAAACATAACTTGGCATAAATGATATTGGCACAAAGCATCCACAAAGAAACGATGTTCCTAAAGCAACAACATTGACAATACCTCCAATAGCTTGCTTATTATGGGTAATAGTTCCAATTAAGAATCCTACGGCCAAACTACATATTGAAAAAACAAATGAATTTAAAATATAAGCAATCCCATTCCCACTTAACATAATTTCTTTAAATAAGATAAAACTAATAATCATATAGGCTAACCATACAATAAAAGAAGCAAGGCCTAATGAAGCAAAAACGATCCAATTATATTTACGATATGAAAAACTGCTCATAACTGTTCTTTTTCGTACACCCTCTTGATTTAAACTTGCAAGAATCATTGTCATACAGTAAACTCCCCCAGCAAGTAAGGCATAGTTTAAGAAATTAAAATAAACATTTACTTGATTCAATTTAGAAATATCTAAGGATGTGTTGAGTTTTACTTTTGTTTTTTGGTTAATCACTTGTTTGACTTTTTGATTTAAAGCTTTACCTTGATAATGCTCTTTATAAAGATTTACTGTCTTTATATATTTTTCAATTAACATTTGGGTAAAAGAAGCATTTTCATTACCATTTGATTTATATTCAATCGTTGGATTTTTATCATTTACAAGATCATCACCAAAGTTTTCAGGAATATACACAACATAACTTACATCACGATAAAATAAGGCATCGTCTACTTTTTCTTGATCATTGATGTCGATATCTTTTAATGTCGCTTGTTCTTTTAAATACGAAACAAATCCTTTGGTTATTTCATTGTTTTGATCCTTATTTACAATCAAAATATCTGGTTTTGTTGCCTCATAATGATTCATATTACCAGAAGTTGTATTAAATAATGTAATGGCAAGTAAGATCACTGTATAAAGAATTAAGTTTCCTTTTAATTTATTTAAGATTTTAAAAACGGTACTAAATATAATCATATTGTTCCCTCCTTAAAGCCATAAAAGAAATAAATAAACATACAATAATAAATACTCCTAAACAACAAATATCTCTGATATATCGATTAAATGTATTGTAATAATATAAAGCATAAAAACCATCAGTAATCAAATTATTAGGATTGATAAGATTAATAATGGGTATATTTTTATCAATAACATATTTTAAAGTAACACCCATCATTCCAGACAGAACCGAGAAGAACATAGAAATCGCAATATTAATTCCTGTTTTTGCTTGTTCAGAAACTCTAAAAACAGAAGCAATAAATATCCCCATCGAAATACCTGCTAAATCACCAACTAAAGAAAGAATGATTATATAAAGCCATTGACTACCAAATTCAACATTTAAACTAAAATTTAAAAAGATTAAAAGAATTGCTAAACCAACAAGGCTTACTAAATAAGAACCTAGTGCTGAAGATAAGACAAGTATTCCTTTTTTATTTGGTGAAACAGAAACTCTTTTCCCTTTAGCGGACATATTCGCCAATTGATTATTAATAGCTGTTAAACCTAACATTCCACCATACATACAGGCCATGGCAATTAATGTATAATATTCAATTTGCATATAACTTAAATGACTACTTGATGTGTCTTTTAAAGATACTTCTTGGTTGTTGAGCTTTTGAAGAATATCATGTACAATTTGTTGAACATTAAAATTATAGTTTCCTTGCTGTATTTCACCTTCAATTTGTTTCTTTGTTAAATCTTCTATCATCCTCTTATTTTGTTTAATTTCATCCATAACAAATTGCAAGATTGTTTGTTCCATACCATTTTCTTTAATCACAATTTGTGGTTCTTGTTTGTTAAAGAGAACATATCCTTCTATTTCATTATCTTCTAAAAGCTGTTCCGCCTCTTTTTTATTTACAAAATGAATATGAAATAACTGATCCTTATTTTTTTTATCAGAAAGCTCTTTAAAGGTTTCTTGATAAATTGTTTGGTTTTGATATTCCTTATTGTCAATAACTGCAATATCAAAAACTTGTAAAGCTTCGTCTTTTTCAATATTTTCAAAAGCCATGTGAAAGAAAACACCTAAAATAATAGGAAAAACAAACATCCAAAAAATAAGAACTTTATTTTTAAAAAGTATTTTAACTGTATACTTTAGATTATGAATAAACATCAATCTCTCAATTCCTTTCCAGTTAATTTTAGGAAAACGTCATTAAGTGTTGGACCTACACGTTCAATCTTTTCCTCAATATTTGCTTCTTTCTTTAATTCATCACTTGTTCCTTGAGCAATGATCTTTCCTTTATCTAAAATAATAATACGATCACAAAGTATTTCTACTTCTTCCATATAATGTGTTGTATAAACAATTGTAGCCCCTTGATCTCTTAATTTTTTTATACCATCTAAAATATGATTACGACTTTGTGGATCAACTGCAACAGTTGGTTCATCTAAAAAGATCAGTTTAGGCTTATGAGCAATCCCACAGGCAATGTTTAATCTTCGAAGTAAACCTCCGGAAAGTTGTTTAGGTAAGAACTTTTTAAAATCATTTAATCCTACTAAGTTAATTGCATCGTCAACATATTGTTTTCTTTGTTTTTTATCTCGAATATATAAACCACAAAAATAATTGATATTATCATAAACATTCAACTCATCAAAAACAGCAACTTCTTGAAAAATAACCCCTATTTTTGCTTTTAAATCATAAGAATCAGGTTTCATTTCTTTACCAAAAACCTTAATAAATCCCTCTTGATATTTAAGTAATGATAAAATAGAGTTAATAGTTGTACTTTTTCCACAACCATTAGGTCCTAATAATCCTAAAATTTCTCCTTGATAAACATTAAAGGATAAATCATCAATTGCTTTTAAATTTTTATACTCTTTTGTAAGATGTGAAACCTCTATTACTTTTTCCATCATTCTTTTCCTTCCCTATTCTTTATAGCAAGTTGTACCAAAATTTCTTCTTTTACATTTCCTTTTTTTACTTCATAAAGAAGCATTGAAACATATTGATCCTTCAACAAATCTACAATTTCTTCATCATTAAATTCAACAGTTTGGTGTGCTACTAAACTCGCAATCCCATTAACATACAACCACATTCTTAAATGAAATTGTTTAGCATTTTCATTTGACATACCCGTTTGTTTAGAAATCGTTTCAAATATTTTATTGGTAGAATGAAACAAATTAATAAAATCAAAAGCTTCTTCATTCATATCATTATTAAACATAAGCTTAAATAATTCTGGTTCTTCTTTGGCAAAGCGAATATAGTTGATTCCAATATCTCTGTATTCTAATTGACCTGTTTCACTTTTCAAAACTTCACGATCAAAAATCTTTACAATTTCATCAATCACATCTTTTTTTAAATCATCCATATTTTCATAAATATAAAAAAGTGGTTGTGTTGAACAGCCTAATTTCTTTGCAAGCTTTCTGGCATTTAAAGCATTTAGTCCTTCATGGCTAATAATTGAAATACTTGCTTTTAAAATATCTTCTTTTTGTATTTTTCTTTTTGCCGGCATAAAAGCCTCCTTTCTATAACTCACGTTATATATAACTCTTGTTATAATTATAACAATATCTTCTTATCATTGTAAAGAAAAAAGGATATTTCAAAATATCCTAACTATTTAAGTAAGCTGCTTTTAATAAATTTTGTACAACTTCATTTTCACTTTTATATAATTGTTGTATTGTTCCTTTTTCTATGATTTTTCCATTATTTAAAACAAGAACTTGATGACAAAACTCATGAACCAATGAAAGATCATGACTAATGAAAAGAATAGAGATATGATTCTTTTCAACAAACTTTTTTAAGAGTTCAATAATTTCTCTTTGTACAACATGATCTAAGCTGCTGGTAATTTCATCACAAATAAGTAATCGTGGGTGAATAATCAAAGCTCGCGCAATAGCTATTCTTTGTAATTGTCCCCCACTTAGTTCATGGGGATATTTTTCTAAACAACTTTCATCCATTCCTACTTGTTTTAAGATTTTTTTTATACAATCTAAAGCTTCATTTTTATGAAGATGATAAAAATAATGATAAGGTTCATACAAAAAAACTCTGATTTTCATTCTTGGTGAAAAACTTTCAATTGAATTTTGAAGAATAAGTTGTATATCTTTACGTCCCTTTTTAAAATCAACTGGTTTTCCTTGATATAATAAAGAACCTGAAGAGGGTTTTTCAATACCTGAAACAAGTCTTGCAAGGGTACTTTTTCCACACCCACTAACACCAATAACACCAACAACCTCACCTTCATTGATACTAAAATCAAGATGATCTAAAACAGTCTTATCGTATTTCTTTGTAAGATTTTTAGCTTCAAATAGGCGCATTATTCTTTTCCTTTCGTAATAGTGACTTTGTATAGGGATGCTTAGGCGCATTAAAAATAGTCTCTACATTCCCTTTTTCTACAATCATCCCTTCTTTAATGACAACAATTTGATCTGCAATATAACGTGCCACTTGAATGTTATGTGTTACAAACACAAAGGTTGTTTGTTTTTTTAGATTTAAAAGATAATCTAAAATTTGTTTTTGAATAACGACATCTAAACTGCTTGTCGGTTCATCCGCTAAAACAAGCGAAGGTTGTAAACACAACACTAATGCAATCATCACTCTTTGAGCCATTCCTCCTGATAATTCAAAAGGATACTTGTTTAAAATAGTTTCTTCTAACCCCATTTGTTTTAAATAATGAATAGCTATTTTACGTGATTGTTTTTTTGAATATTTAAAATGTGTATGCAAACTTTCATAGAAGTGTTCTTCAATATTTTGATAATCATCAAAATAAGTGAGAGGATTTTGAAAAATCACGCCTATTTTCTTTCCCCTATAACCATCTAAATTCTTTTTTAATAAATTATCTTCTTTAAATAAAATTTTTCCCTCTGTAATTTTTGCATCATCACTTAACAATCCTATTGTTGCTTTAAGTAATGTTGATTTTCCACTACCACTTTGACCGACAATAACCGTAATTTGATTTCTAGGAATTATTAAATCTATATGATGTAAAATCTCTTGTTCATTGTAAGTCAATGTTAAATTTTGATAATTTAATATACTCATTTAAGATCAATATCCTTTGTAATCATATAATAGTCAACCGGATGACAAATAGCTCCTTTGACCTTAGAAGAAGTAACCGTATTTAAAGGAACATAAGAAACATAAATATTGGCAGCATCATCTAAAATCATTTCACTTGCCTGAATAGCAAGTTGTTGTCTTTGTTTTAAATCATAAATTGTGGAAAATTGTTGAATCAAATTGTCAAGGTTTACGTTTTTATAACGCCCTGTATTACTTGAACCCGTTGATAAATAACGTTGCTGAATAAAGGTTTCTGGATCGCCTGTAGGTGCACTTGAATCATTAGCTGAACATAGATCAAAAGTTCCTGCTGCTTTAATATCATTCGCATTTTCAACTTGATTAAGTTTGATTTTAATACCTATTTTTTTAGCTTCGCTTTGCATAGATTGCGCAATAATATTTGCATCTGCCGATCCATGATCCGCACTTTCATAATAATTTAAAATAATTTCTTGTCCATCCTTTTCTCTAATACCATCCTTATTGGTATCAACATAACCTGCTTCATCTAAAAGACGATTGGCTTCTTTTAAATCAAGGCTATAGCCATTAGAAACATTTCCATAGGGTAAAGCACTTGAATAAAGCCCAGTTGCTTCTTTTCCTCCAATCAATTTAACAATACTTTTACGATCTACACTATAAGATAAAGCTTTTCTAATCGTTAAATCACTTAAAAATGTTGTTTCATTATTCATATAAATGACATTTGTACGTGGCCCTAAAACTTCTAAAACCTGATAATCTTTATTATTTCTAAATAATTTTAAACTTGAATAATCAATCGTATTTGCAAGATCAACTTCACCCGATTGTAACGCTAAAACACGTGCATCAGAATCTGCCACTTGACTAAAATGAACATGGTCAAGTTTTGCTTTACCATCGTAATATTTTTTATTTTTACTTGTATCAATTGTTTTTTCTGAAACAAAATCATCCACTACAAAAGGTCCAGTACAAAGAGGGTGTTTAGCAATATCTTCTTCACTTTGACTTGCATCATAAATAGTAAAAAGTGGTTCACAAAGATTATTTAAGATTGCTCCACTTGATTTATTTAAATAAAGATAAACATCTTGTTTGTCAGCTTCAACATGATTTAAATCAAAATAATCGATTGCTCTTGTGTTTTTTTCAAAAGCTCTTTCTAAACATGCCTTTACATTTTCTCCTGTAACTTTGTTACCATTTGAAAAAGTGATATGATCTTTTAAAGTCAATTTCCAAGTTGTATCATCAATTTGTTCATAGGATTTTGCCAGACTTGGTTCCACCTCATATTTTTCATTAAGTTTTAACAATGTTTCTCCTACCCCAATACGACTTAAAACCCATCCATCATAATTATTTGTTGGATCTAAAGACGTTGAAATCCAAAACATGGCAGCATTAAGTGTTTTACTTGATTCATTTTTGTTTGAATTAGAACATCCACATAAAGTTGTTAACATAAATAAACAAAGCAATAATTTTATTTTTTTCATAATTTTTCCTCATAATGTTTAGGATCCAAATAATCCCTTATATCTTCTGATAATAAATTAAAAATAAGCACACAAATAAATAAAACAAGTCCTGGAAAAAACATCATCCATGGAGCCACTTGCATAAATTGTTTACTTTCATAAAGCATCGCTCCCCATTCTGGTTGCGGTGGTTGACTGGCAAGTCCTAAAAAGCTTAAACCTGCAAGTGAAATCATCATATTTCCAATATCTAAAAAAGCTGTTACAAGTATTTGTGATAAAATATTTGGTAATAAATAACGAATGATTCTTTGAAGTGGTGGGACACCCGACATTTTAGATATCACTAAATAACTCTTTTTCTTTTCTTGTTTAACAAGAGCAAGAGTCAATCTTGCATATTTTGTCCACCAAATAAGTGCTAAAGCAAACACTGTATTAAAAAGGCCAGCTCCAACTATTCCTACTATTGTAATGGTAAAAATAGTATCAGGAAAAGCAAGTAAACCATTAATTATATTATTAAAAAAAGATTCTGCTTTATCATTAGACAATCCTGCAATTAAGCCAATAATCATTCCAATAAAAACAATTAAAAATAACAACAAAAAAGTCAAACCAAAAGAAGTTTTAGCTCCACAAAGAATACGACTCAATACATCTCTTCCTAATTTATCTGTACCAAAAATATGTAATAAACCTGGTGGTTGTAAGGAAAAATCATAATTGACTTTTAAAGGATCATAAGGCGCTAAAAAAGAACCAAATAGAGCAATAAGTAATAACAAAACAGCAAGACCAATTTCAATTTTTAACTTTCTTTTCATTGAAACGCCTCCTTAATCGTGGATTTAATACTTGTTGAAAAATATCAACAAATAGATTAACAAAAACATAGATCAATGCCATATAAATTGCATAAGCTTGAATAATTGGATAATCACGATAACGAATAGCTTCTACAACCATGTTACCTAAACCTTGATATGAAAAAATCGTTTCAATAATTGCTGTTCCACCAAGTAAATGTCCAATAGAAAGACCTAATAAAGAAGAAAGTGTCGTAAAAACATGAGGTAAAACATGTTTTAATAAAATTTCTGATTGTTTCATTCCTCGTGCTTTGAGTCCAATAACATAATCTTGATTTAATTGTTCTAAAATAGCATTTTGAATCATTCTTGTATAAGAACAAATCAGCGGAAAACTTAAACAACAAACAGGTAAAACAAGAGCTTTTAAACTACTTCCACTAATAACAGGAAACAATTGAATCTTTACTGAAAAAAGCAGAATTAAAAGAAGTGCTAACCAAAAATTAGGTAAAGATAAACCTAAAAAAGCGATATTTTTTAAAATAGAATTAATCAAACTATGACGATGAGTAGCACTATAAATTCCTAAAGGAATCGAAAAAGCTAAAACAACAACAAATGAAAACATCGCTAATTTTAAAGTATTTGGTAACTTTGATAACATTTGTTGATTCACATCTTGTCCATAATGATAAGAATAACCTAAATCACCATGAACAAAATCATTCAACCAGTCAACATAGCGAACAACAATATTTTTATCAAGACCCATTTCATGTCGTGTTTCATTTAAAACTTCCTCGCTAGGTGTAATTCCTTTAGATAAATAATACATTTCAGCACTATCACTTGGTGCCAAATCTGTCATAATAAAGGTAACAAGTGTCACCAAGAAAAGAACTGAAAATAATGATAAAATTCTTTTCATTATTTAATCGCATGTATTAAGAATTGACGAATCAATTCTTTTCCTTCCTTTGTTTTTTCTTTTGAAAGTATTTCACTTTCAATTTGTTGAAAACCGATTTCTTTTAGAATTTCTATATCATATTGAGGTCGGAAAACATAAGATAACTTTAATTCTTTAGCAATATTATCAATAATAGAAACATCAATTCCTTCCATATGTTGATGATCACTATGACCAGCTCTACTATAATCTTGATCTTGATAGTAATAATAATGATTACCATCAATATTTAAAAGATGTCCTTTATTTTTCAAGACTCTCAATATCTCTTTATAGGTTTGTACTGGCTTTTCTAAATTCCATGTCACATTACGCGTGATAATCAAATCAAAAGTTTCATCTTGGAAAACCAAATCTTGAACATCCATTTTTTGAAATTCGACATTCACTTTAAATTTACCCGCATTCTTTTTTGCTTCCTCCAACATTTTGTCACTATAATCAATGCCAATAACTTGACATCCAAGATTTGCGAGTAGGACAGAAAAAAAGCCTGGTCCACATCCTAAATCTAATACTTTCATTCCTTTATTTATTTTCAAATAACGATTTATTAATTCTATCCATTTTTCTTGATCTTTTAAAAGTTCTTCTTGGTTATCCAAAGAATAACCAAAAGAACGTTGATTCCAATAATCTGCAATTTTATTTAACTGGCTTGCCATAAATTCTCCTTTATTTAACAAGATGATATATTTCTTGTAAAGAACATTGATGCTTAAGCGCTAATTTTTTAGCACTTTCATATTCTGGATAACATCTTTTTTCACCATCAATTTCCACTTCTTTTACTTGAAGTTTTCCAAGTGGTGTTTCAATTTCTTTAATTTGTCTTTTTAAAACTGTTCTTTGTTCCTTACGATAACGAATACCAATAGTCGTTGTTTGTGTAAAAATTACTTTTTGTAAAAGATCCATCTTTTCTTCATTACAAACGACCGTTAAGCGATAAGCTGGTCTATTTTTTTTCATAAAAATAGACGTAAAGAAAACATCTAATGCACCTTTATCTAAAAGCTGTTCCATTACAAAACCAAGCATTTCTCCACTACAATCATCAATATTCGTTTCCATGACTATAATTTCGTTTTTTTTTTAATTTCTCCAAGGGATACTTTTAAAACATTTGGGATCACTAAATCTTTAGTTCCTGCTCCCCAACCAACTTTTTGAACATTCATTGCAGGCATTGCGGTAAATTCACTCGCAATTTCCGCAATAATTGCGGCACCTGTTGGTGTAACAAGTTCTGTATCTACATCAATTTGTCGTGTGATAGCATTACTTGCTGCAAAGATTTCAGACGTTGCAGGTACAGGAACAGAAATCATTCCATGAGCACATTCAATAAATCCATATCCATCATTAACGACACTACTATAAATAACATCTGGATTGATTTTACATAATAAAATCGCTGTTCCTATAATATCAACAATAGAGTCAATTGCTCCTACTTCATGAAAATGAACATTTTCTAAACTTTCATTATGAACTTTACTTTCAGCTTTAGCAACTCTTAAAAAGATGCGTTTAGCCAAATCTTTTGCTTTTTCGTCAATTTCACTTTCATCAATAATTTTATTAACATCGAATAAATTACGATGTTCATGATGGTGGTGATGAGCGTGTTCATGATGTAAGTGTTCATGCTCATGTTCATGTTCTAAATGAACATCGACATAAGTTCCTGTAATACCATTTTTCTTTTCTTTAGAAATATGAATATGATACCCATCTACATTTAATTTTTTTAATTCATTAACTAAATAATGAGGATCATCAATCAATTCAGATAACGCTCCTAAAGTCATATTTCCACTGATTCCACTACTACAATCAAAATATAATACTTTCACTATTTCTTTCCTCCTAAACAATTAATGGTATGAGCCATAAATCCTGCCCCAAATCCATTATCAATATTGACAACACTAACCCCACTAGCGCAGCTATTAAGCATGGCAAGAAGAGCAGATAATCCATCAAAGTTAGCGCCATACCCAATGGATGTTGGTACTGCAATAACCGGTTTATCAACAAGTCCTCCAATAACGGAAGCTAGTGCGCCTTCCATCCCTGCACAAACAACTAAAACATTTGCCCTTTGAATAGTATCTAAACGATGAAACAAACGATGAATACCAGCAACACCCACATCACTGACGAGTTCAACTTCGTTACCTAAAAATTGAGCTGTAAGCATAGCTTCACGAGCAACCGGCAAATCTGATGTTCCAGCACAAACAACAACAATTTTTCCTTTATTGATTTCTTTTTGTTCTTCATCAATATAACAAATATGCGATAAAGAATCATAAATCATTTGTGGAAATTTTTTTAAGATAGCTTCACTTTTTTCTTGGTCAACACGTGTAATTAAAATAGAATGAATATCATGGTCCAACATGTCTTTTACAATCCCAATGATTTGTTCCTTGGTTTTTCCAGCCCCATAGATTACTTCATTATTTCCTGTTCTCTTTTTTCGATTATAATCAATCGTTGCATAATCTAAGGGTTGTTCAATCATTTTTTGAGCTTGTTCAATTGTTAGTTCATTATTTTTAACCTTTTGTAGAATTTCTAATGTTTTCAATGTCATAACCCCCACTTCTAATTCCTTCTAAATCAAGTGTTACAAATCTAAATCCAAGATTTTTAATATTTTGAATCAATTCTTTATTTTCAATTATTTTCATAAAATCTTCTGGTTCTACTTCAAGACGTGCCACATCTCCATGTACTCTTAAACGTACATGAAGCATTCCTAAATCATGTAAATATTTTTCACCTGTTTCAACAAGTTTTAATTTTTCTAAAGTAAGCTCTGTATTGTAGTCAAAACGAGAAGCCAGACAGGCATTGGATGGTTTATTATAAGTAGCAATACCAAGCTGTTTAGAATAATCTCTAATTTCTTGTTTTACTAAATTATTGTTCGCTAAAGGAGAAATAATACCTAATTCTTCACAAGCTTTTAATCCTGGTCGATACACTTTTTCATCATCTTTATTTTTCCCATCTAAAACATAAGTAAAGTCATGTTCTTTAGCAACGGCAATAACTTTTGACATAATGCTTCTTTTACAATGATAACAACGATCTTTATGATTAAAATGAAAAGCTTCTACGTCTAATGGATTGACTGATAAAACCACATGATTTGAATCTTTTAATTGTTCAAGAGCACCTTCAATATCTTCTTTTGACATCATTGCTCCTCGACATAAAACAGGTAAAACATTTTCTTTTCCTAATGTTTCAAGAGCTACATGGAATAAAAAGTTGGAATCAACACCCCCACTATAAGCAATCGCAACTTTTCCATAATTTCTTAATTCTTCTTGTAATAATTCTAATTTATTCATATAAATCCCCCTAAACTCCTCTATGACTTCTACTTAAAGGCTTCATTTAATATTGAAAAAAGTTATATTTATTATTTTACTTAAAAAAATATCGTATACATAAGCAGTTTATAGTTTCAACTATAATCGATACTTCGTGTATACGATATTCTCTATTTTTCTAATTTTTCAATCATAACGACAAGGTCATCAATATATTCAGATATTGATTTAGATGCAACACCTACAACTTGAGCACTGCATTTAGAAACAGGAATAAAATATTTACGTGCTTCACTTTCTCCAATAGCATTTGCCATAGCTGGTGTAATTTCACCATACATTGAATTTGCAAAAGCAACTCCAATCGGACCAACAACAATAGAGGCATGTTTAACATTATAAACAACAGCATTTTCCCCCGTTGCAATAATATCAGCACCACCTTTTTTTAGCTGTGTTGTTGCCATACTATTGGTTCCAATACCAATGATGGTATATTCTGGATGTTTTTCTTTTAAAACTTGTATAATATTTTTTCCAATTCCGCCACCTTGTCCATCAATAACAACAATTTCCATTTTTCCTCCTGATATATAATAAACTTCTTGTTTATTTTCGATTTCGTATCTCTATATCTTATTCATGAAAATAATCAGTAATTTCTTGCATATGTTCACTTTGTTGAACATGAAATGGACATCGTTTATCACAATGGTGACAAACAATGCAATCACTTGCTTTTAAAGCTAAATGATGATAATGATCTATAGCAAGTTCATCTTTTAAACAAGCAAGATCATAATATTTATTAATCAAGGTAGTGTCTAACTCTTTTGAACAAGGATGACAATGTTTATAATAAACAAATTGATTACAATTTTCTAATATTGGAAATATTCTTAAAATTGAATAATCTTTTTCTACATCAAATACTTCTAAATAATGAAGAGTACGTGTTAAATCATCATTTCTAATTCCTGGCAAAACTGTTAAAATAGACAGTTTATCTAAAGCATACTGCATATATTGAGTTTCTGTCAAGGTTTAATGAAATGGTGACTCATCTTCTTCTCAAAGTTTTCCTCCACATAAGGATTTCATTACAGTAATACCTACACCTTCTTTTTTAAGATAACGATATAAATCCCTACGTTCATCAAATTCATCAATGGCGAAGTCTTCAAACTTCAAATCATAAGCTGAATCATTACTAAACATGTCAATATCTAAAACTTGATGAACAAGTTTTAGCGAATGTGATGATAAATCAATATGATGAATAATTGCTTTTTTTAATCTAATATATAATCTAAAGCACCATAATAGGTTTTAAATTCGTTGTCCAACCATACTCTTCTGATGAATATTCAACACCAAAATGAATTTGTAAGTAAATTTGATTTCTTCTTGACTTACTTATTCTAAAGAACTCGCCCCTAAACTAATAATACTTATTTCTTCATTTCTATGTAGCAATTTTCTATATTTCGTTATTTTTCAAAATGACCTGCAACATCTTTCAAGTATTGAATAATTGACAAATGTTGTGGACATACTCCTTCACATTGACCACATTCTACACAATCACTTGCTTTACCAAATGTTTTTGTTAAGTTGTTGTAGTATTCTCCTTGTGGTGTCCATCCTTTTTCTTCTACTTCTTGTAAATCTGCATTATATAATGAAAAGTATTTTGGAATGGCAATATTCATAGGACAACCATCAACGCAATAAGCACATCCTGTACATGGGACAGTAATTGTTGAATTAATGGCAGTAACTGCTTTTTTAATTAAACCATATTCTTCTTCATTTAATGGTTTAAAATTTTCCATATAACCTAAGTTATCTTCTAATTGTTCCATATTAGACATACCACTTAAAACCATCATAACGTTTTCTTGACTTGCTGCAAAACGAATAGCCCAAGAAGGAATTGACATATCCGGATGATATTCTTTAAACATCTTTTCAACTTCTTCTGGTACTTTCGCAAGTGTTCCACCTTTTACAGGTTCCATAACGATAACAGGTTTATGATGTTTTGTAGCTACTTCATAACATTTTCTTGATTGAACACCAACATTGTCCCAATCAAGATAGTTGATTTGTAATTGTACAAATTCAAATTCTGGGTGTTCTGTTAGAACTTGATCAAGCAATTCAGGACCATCATGATAAGAAAAACCAATAGTTTTAACTAAACCTTTTGCTTTTTTATCTTGTATCCAGTTAAAGCAATCTAATTCATTATAAACTTCAATACTATGTGTATTAATATCATGTAATAAATAATAATCAAAATATTCTACACCTGTTTTTGAAAGTTGTTCATTAAAGATATGATCACGATCTTCTTTTGTTTTAATAAAACCTGAATGTAATTTTGTTGCAAGTGTATAAGCATCTCTTGGGTAACGTGATACAAGTGCTTCTTTTGCTGCATTTTCACTTGCAAATCCACAATACATCCATGCAGTATCAAAATATGTAAAACCTTTTTCGATAAATGTGTCAACCATCTTTTTTGTTTGTTCAATATCAATTTTTGAAGCATCATTTGGATCTAATGATGGTAAACGCATTAAACCAAAACCTAATTTCTTTTGACTCATTTCCTTTTTCCTCCTATTTATTTTCCTTAAATTAGCCTTCAAGTAAGTATTCTTACCTTTTATTATTTTATCATTCTTGTATAATTGAGGCAAATGCCTCTTTTAAATAGCACACTATGTCTTTTAAGCATGGAACAGATTAATCATCTATTTCAATAAGTTCATATTCTCTTGAACCATATCCAAGTGCTGAGGCTGCTTCAATGGTATGAATACCATGACGAGATTCAATTCTTTCAATTAAATGATCTTTTCCATTATCATTAGAAGCATAAACTAAATCAATACATGCTTGATCAATAGCGATTGGATCCGTTGAAATTAAAATACCAATATCATCCATACATGGATCTTCTGCCACTGCACAACAATCGCAATCAACAGACATATTTTTCATAACATTGATATAAACAATGTTTCCTTTAAAATATTCATGAACTGACTTAGCTGCATCCGCCATTGATTCTAAAAACAAATCATGATCAGCTGTCCAAATCTTTTCAGGTTCTCCTGCCCCATGAATATAAGCTTTTCCATAAGATGAAGCACAACCAATTGAAAGTTGTTTTAAAGCGCCCCATAACCACCCATTGGATGTCCTTTAAAATGAGATAAAACAATCATTCCATCATAGTTTTTCATATCTTTTCCAACATAGTTTTTTTGAATCACTTTTCCTTCAGAAATATCTAGAATCATATCAGGCCCTTCAGCATCCATTAAATCTACTTCAAAATATTTAGACCATCCATGTTTTTCAATTGTTTTTAAATGTTTTTCAGTTGTATTTCTAGATCCTTCATAAGCTGTATTACACTCCACAACTGTTCCATTTAACTTATCAATAATTGCTCTCCAAAAATCAGGTTTTAAAAAGTTTTGATTTCCTTCTTCCCCTGAATGAAGTTTAACAGCAATCTTTCCTATTAATTCTTTTCCTAATACTTCATACATTTCTAAAACCTTTTCAGGTGTTATTATTCTTGTAAAATAAACTTTTGATTTCATAAGTAATCCTCCTTTCAAACAAACTATAAACCTAAAGTTGAGTTTAGAGTCAAGAGGATTTTTAATATTTTTTAAAGTTTTCGTTCTCTTAAAATACCATGATAATTTCTATCAACACATGTCCCTTTTTCTACAAAACCAAGCATTGAATAATAATCTTCCAAAGTTTCATTTCCGCGTAAAGAATCTAATCTTAAATATTCTTTTCCTTTTTCTTTAGTGAAACTTTCTAAATAAGAAAAGAATAATTTTCCTGTTCCTTTTTGATAAGGATTAGAAGCCAAATTATGAATATAATAGCATTTGCTTGATCTTTCCAACATGCATCTTCTTCTAATAAAACAGCTCAATATACAAGTTGATTCGTTTCTTGATCAATCAATCCATAGAGATGTCCTTTTTTGCTTTCTTTTCCATAATATTCTAATGGATAAATAATTTCATAATCCCTTTTTTCCATTGTTGTATCCTTTTTTGTTCGAACCAATCTATTCTTTCAAGAATGAGTTGAAACATTGCTTTTGCATCTTGTTTATCCAATTGTTTAAACATGTAGTTTTTCATGTTATTTACTTCTTATAATTTTTATTATTTTATCCTAATATTTTCTTTATTATTTTTTATAAAGGAAAACGACAATATGAATATATATTTTAATGAAGTAAAGAAAAATTTTGTCTTTGGTTGTATACTAGATAAAGAAATAACAGTTACGGATACACTTTGTGTTTAGGAGTTTATACAATGAATTAGTGAGATTTGTTAAAATGTATGGTACTCCTCTATTCAAGATGATGATGAAGAAATGATGATTCGGGTTTTAGAAATGATACTTGCAATTAGAACGAAAGAGAAAAGTAAAGTGTTCCCACTCAAATGATAAGCATAAATACCAATTTATTTGATAGCCACTTTAGAACGCCGAATACTTGTAAGCCACATAAAATCCAAATGGCCTAAAAACGAACTTGTAAGCAACTTGAAATTTTAATGAGTAATTCTTTAAAATTATCAAAAAAAATGAAATTTTTCATGAGATTCAGCAGAAATACCGATTTTTCATAAAAAATGACCTCAAAAATGAGTACAACACAAAATAATAGATAACAATATTGTTCTCAAAATATTCTCAGCGAAAAAAAGTGCCTGTAAATAGGCACTTTCAAGCGATTTGGATTATTCGAATTCGCAAAGTTCTATTCGCTTTGTAGTGCTTTCTCGTTGTTTTAGTTTTTGAACAGTTCATTTTTAAACTATTTTGTATGTATTCGCTATGTTTTTATCCGATTGTATTGTCATTTTATTGTCAGCACTATACTATATATCAAAATCAACTGACAGTCTTAAATATTATAATATTGATACAGCACTTCAATTCCCCTACAAACTGTATTTTATCGGCTTATTTTTTTCTATGGAATAAATTCATAACACCAGCTAATATTAAAAAAGCACCTATAATCCCACACCCTATTTGTTCTCCAAGTCCATTCAAAAACAAGAAAAGTTTCGATGACTGAAATGCAAGGTAAAGAAGCACTACACCTAATGCTAACATTAAAACAATCCCTATAATTCGTCCTGTTCTATTCATCATTTACACCTCAAATTCCTATTTCTAAACTTATATCTAACATTCTCTTTAATCATTACTTCTATCCAAGCTTAACATATAATAACGATAGATAATATAACTGACAAATATCACGAAAATCAGCATATAAGCCACTACATCTTTTAAAGACCTGAGATAAAGTGCAAACAAAACAAATCCAATACTTTCAATCATAATTTTGAATTTCTTATCTTCAAGTTTTCCCATTTTAAATAAACAATAGCGAATTCCTATTGCTACCGGAGAAAATACAACTGCTATAATAATCAATAATATTGTTTGCTTATTAGTAGCCAATTTCTTTAAAATTTTTTTCTCTTTATTATCAATATCCAGACATTGATATAGCAGAGTTAACGATGCCTCATCGGGTACGCTTTTCCCCAATTCCCATTTTGAAATAGTCTGTCTGGTAACATACACATAATTTGCTAGTTCTTGTTGCGTCATACCTTTTTTTATTCTTGCTTCTCTTATTATTTCTGAAATTTCCATATGTCCCTCATTGTCTATTGTTAATATTTAGACTGTTAATAGTAATAGCTGCTCCTACACATATTATAGCGAATCTGGTATTCCAATTTTGTGTGAATAGAAATCCAAGTATACATGTTAAAGCAAAAATGATTATAAAAATTCTCCCAAATACTTGTGGATTATGATTTACTAGTTTTAGAATATACTTTACAACTGGCACTAATAATAGTCCACTTATACCAAATAATCCAATGACAACTATCTTCCATAATATACTTCTTATTTTTTTCACAGATTTCAACATAACTAGAACCTCCTTAATTTTGTACTCTTATTTTAGGAAGTTCGTCTGCTAAAGTCACGCAACGGTTACCATAATTAACGCAACAATTACTTTTATCTTCATAACAATTAAATTTTACTATCTTCTTAGATATGCAAACTCCATCTAATTTCCATGTTAGCCAATTCTTTTTCTATTTTACCACCTTGATCATAAAAATAATCTTCTGAACAGATAGAACTTGTAGGTATGTTTTTCTTCAACATATTATCTTTGAATTGATAAAACGAATTTAAAACTTTTTCTTTTTTTGTACCCACATTTTTGACATTAGCAAAATGTTTCATATAAAATCTTGGTACATAGTGTTGATTTACTGTAATTTGCATATACTCCCCCGACTATCCATAAGAACTATAATCACCATCAAAATAATTTCAAATTTTGTATTTTCTAAAGATATAATCTCTTCTCTTTATATTCCATAATATCATATCTTTTATATGAAAAATAGCCCAGTCCTTACACTCTGAGCTATTTTTCCCTCACTATCATACTTCTATCAAATTAAAACTATGTACATTTTAAATTTTTAATTATTTATTGCTTCCCAAAGTTCTAAAGCTTTATGAAGAATAGGCATAAGTTCTTCCTTTCGTCCGCTTAACAACTCATTTTCACGTTTTCTTTGTTCATCTGTCATATTTTCTGTTACATTCACTTGTTTTTGGTACTATGTCAAGATTTCGGACAACTTAAATGTAAGAATTATTTGTAGTAGGCCTTTAATTACTTAAAAATAAGTATTTTTGTTCAAATTGTGCAGGTGATAAATACCCACAATGTGAATGAATTCTTACAGTGTTATAAAATCCTTC
>OGOG01001493.1_pt1 | contig 22720 bp, 19 predicted proteins | sample 1552581 | NCBI WGS metagenome assembly OGOG01 (sample SAMEA2580152, study PRJEB22360) | human gut metagenome | biome: human gut; feature: human-associated habitat; material: faeces | place: Denmark | collected 2008/2010 | reverse complement strand
TCTCCAGTTCCTTCGACTTTCCAGCGGTAGCGATAATGAATGCACCTCCAAACAATAATCCATAGTGTTGCAATATTTGGCATAGAAAACGCGGCCGCCCATTTGCAGGACAGCCGCGCGAAATTTCACACAAAAGCGCAGTTCGTTCAAAGAATCGAACCGTGTTTGGGTATAGCCCGGGGATTCCAACCCCACAAGGCGAGCGCGGCACAGGCCGTAGCTGCTTTCTTTACCGGAACAGTTTACCACACCCACAAAGCCCTGTCAAGCACTTTTACGCGATTTCAGGGAAAAATATTACTTAACCTCAATCAACTTCCCCAGCTCCAGCGAGTAGATGCCCTTATAGGTCACCGGTTTTGGGGCAAAACGCTTGCTGATGGCAAGGGCATAGAGGTCAAGCTGGGCGCGATAGGTGGCAAGGAAGTCCGCTTCGGATTTTCGGCGGTCCGTTTTGTAATCCAGCAGCTCCAGGTGATCCGGGAACACCAGCACTAGGTCAGCGATACCCTGCACCAGCACCTTTGCCTGTGCCACGGCAGCGCTGTCGGCGGGGGCAGTGCCCTGGGCGGTCAGCACCTCGGCGGCAGGCAGGGCCGTGATGAAGTCCAGCTCCCGCAGCACCTCGTCCGCAGCGCAGATGCGCGCAAAGGCTTCGCTCTCCACAAAGCGGCGGATGCGCCCTGCATCCAGCTTCTCCGCAATTTCGGACGCGGTGAGCTTTGCTTCCACCTGCCGGTCACGCTCGGCGGAGATCGCCGTTTCCAGCGTGCCTGCCTGTTTTGCCGCTGCAAGAGCCGCAAAATCGGCGTGCTCCAGGAAGGCGTGAAGGGCCGTGCCCATCTCGGCGGCGGTCAGGCCGTCCTTTGCCAGAAAGCCCGGTCGCTCCAGCGTGGTCTGCTCTGCCTTGTGGACGATGCCGGTCACACTGACCTTGGCGGGCACTCCGGCCAGCTCTGCCGCCGGGTACTGCCAGGCAAAGCCCTGCCGCAGTGCCTCGGTCAAAGCCGGGTCTGCCTGGATCAGCGGCCTTTCCTCAGGTTCCGGGTCGGTCGGCTCCACGCCCTCGGGCAGCGCCTGCTGCACCGTCAGGGCAATGGTGCTTCCGGTATCTGCAAAGGGCAGTTCCAGATCCTCGGCCAGCCGGCGCAGAGGGCCGCCGTTGGGGTGGACGAGCAGGGCCGCGCGGAGCCAGTCGGCAAAGCTGTTCGCCTGCCGGCAGAGCGTCTGCCCCGCCCCGGCTTCAAGGAAGGCCGCCGCTCTGGTAAAGGGGTTGGAGGTCTTCCCGATGCCCAGCGGCACGGTCAGGATGAGCTTATCCTGCGCGCGGGTCAGCGCCACATAGAGCAGGCGCATCTGCTCACTGCGCATCTCGGTGGCGTGGACATTGGAGAGCGCCGTGTAAGCCGCCGTCTTGTAAGCGCCCTCGCCCTCCTCGGGGCGCAGGCGCAGGCCCGCCCCATACATCCGATGCAGGAGCACCGGCTGACGGGTATCGGCTGCATTGAAGCGCCGGGCCGTGTCGGCCACAAACACCACCGGAAACTGCAGGCCCTTGGAGCGGTGGATGGTCATCACAGTCACACAGCCGGGACGGGAGCCGCCGGGCACGGTATCCTGCCCCGTGGAGCCTGCCAGCGCCGCAGCGTCAATGGCCCGCACCAGCGCCGAGATGCCGCCGGAGCCTGCCCCGGCGCAGAAGGAGGCAAACCGTCGGGCATCCTCCCGGCGGCGGGCACCGTTTTCCATCACGCCCAGTGCGGCAAGGTAGCCGGTGGAAGCAAAGATCTCCTCCAGCAGCTGTTCTGCCGGGGCACTGCGGGCCATCCGTCGCAGCTCGGTCAGCCGGGCATAGAACGCCCGGACTTTTCCAGTAAAAGGGGTGTCCTCCCCGCTGTTCACGGTGAGCAGCAGCGCGCCGTAGAGGCTGATGCGCTGGGGGGCGTTTTCCCCCTGCTGTTTCTGGATCTCTTCGGCTCTGGCCCGCAGGCGGACAAGGTCGTCGTCGGTAAAGTCAAACAGCGGGCCCAGCATGGCGGCGGCAAGATAGATATCCTGCGCCGGGTTGTCAATGACCTTCAGCAGGGCGATGAGGGGCCGGATGTGGGGAGCATCCAGCAGGTTTTCGCGGGCATCCGCATACACCGGGATGCCCCGGGCGGTCAGTGCTTCCACATAGGCCGGAAAATCAATGCGCGCCGCCAGCAGGATGCAGCAGTCTTCGTACTGCACCGGGCGGGTGGCACTGCCATCCCGCACCGGCTCACCGCTCTGCACCATCTCCTCGATGCGCCGGGCGATCCAGCCCGCGTCCGTTTCGGCGGTGTCATCGGGCAGGAAATGCGCCTCCACGCTGCCCGTGTATTCCCCGGGTGCCCCGCAGATCAGCCGCTGGCCGTCGCCGTAGGCCGTGTCGCCGAGTTCCGGGGACATGAGCCGCTCGAACAGGAAGTTGATCCCTTCCACCACCTGCGGAGCCGAGCGGAAGTTGGCATCCAGCGCCAGCATGGCATCGGTGCCGGGGGCACCTTCTGCCGGGCGGGGCCGCGCCGTTCCGCCGGGCAGGGCGGGCCAGCTGTCCAGTTTTTCCCGGAAGATGCTGGGGTCTGCCTGCCGGAAGCGGTAGATGCTCTGCTTCAGATCTCCCACCAGAAAGAGGTCGTCCCCTGCCGGGGATGCAAGGCACCGGTACAAGGCATCCTGCAGGGCGTTGGTGTCCTGATATTCATCCACCATCACGGCGGCGTAGTTCTGCCGGATGACCCCGCACAGCGCAGTGGGGGTGCCGTCCGGGTCACGGAGCAGACGGAGGGCCTGATGCTCAAAGTCACTGAACTCCAGCAGCTTCCGGTCCCTCTTTTTGGCCGAGAACCGGGCATCGAAATCCCGCACCGCCACGAACAGCGCCCGCAGGCGGGGCTCTGCGGCCCTGCGGTCTGCCTCAGCCTCCTCCTCACTGCAGGGGATCAGCTCAAGGATCTGCGCAAACAGGGCAGCGCCCTCATCGGCGCGGGTGCGGATGACTTTTTTGTGTTCGCCGTTCAGCCGCTTTTTCATTCCTTTCAGCCCGGGCAGTTCCTCCATGCCCAGCACATAGGGGGTCAGCAGATCGTAAAGCGGAGTCCACTCCCCCGCCACAGCCAGCTGTTCCACCCTGCCCAGCAGGGCGGCAGCCTTGTCCAGCCGTTCCTGGGCATCGGTATATTTTTCCAGCACGGCATTCTTTGCCTTTTCCCGGGCAGAGGGCGTTTTCTTTTCCTCGGCATCGGCCAGCTCCTGCTCCCGGTCGCCCGGGCAGTCGGCCAGCGCGGCGCGGAACAGTTCCCCTGCTGCCCTGGCACTGCGGGCGGCTTCGGCCAGCAGCAGATCATGCCAGCAGGTGGCAGCAAAGCCGTTTTCCTCCTGCCACGGAGCCAGAAATTCCTCCAGCTTTTTGTCGTAATCGGGCAGGGCGCGCAGGAAATCGTAGACATGCAGGATCGTCTCGCCCGCCGCGCGGTCGGTGCGGCCCTTGCCGTAGAGGTCGGCAAAGGCGCAGAAATCCGGGTCGCGGTAGGCATTTTCCAGCGTCTCGCTCAGGGCAGAGGCCCGCAGGAGCTCCACACTGCCGGGGTCTGCGGGGGAAAAGTCCGGCGGGATATCCAGCGCCTGAAAGTGCTTGCGCAGCAGGTCCAGACAGAAGGCATCGATGGTGCAGATGGGTGCGCGCTGCAGCAGCATCCGCTGGCGGCGCAGCGCGCCATTGCCGGGTTCCGCCTGGCTGCGCTTCAGAAGCGCCTGCCCGATGCGTGCCCGCAGCTCTGCCGCCGCCGCATTGGTAAAGGTGACGATGAGCAGACGGTCCGCATCCACAGGATGCTCCGGGTCGGTGATGAGCCGGACAGCCCGCTCGGTCAGAACAGCCGTTTTGCCGCTGCCCGCCGCCGCGCTCACCAGCAGCGCGCCGCCCCGGTCCTCGATGGCGGCCCGCTGGGCGGGGGTCCACTTGGGTTCACTCATGCCTGTTCCTCCTCTCCCTCTTCGGGCTGCCCGGGAGCCTCAAAGGGCTTTGCGGGGGCCTCCAGCGCCCGCTCCCCGATGCCGGTCTCGTGGCAGCAGACAAATCCGTAATCACACCACTGGCAGGGGCTCCGGCCCGCGACCAGCGGCTCGGCGGCGATCTGCCCCTCATAGAGCTGCTGACCCATCCGGGTCACAAGATCATCCAGATGCAGCTGGATGCGGTTCAGCTTGGCGATGTCTGCCCGCTTGTCCTTCTGGTAGGGGCTGGGCGCGCCTTTGTAATAGGAGAAGGGCAGGTATCTGCCGGTCTCTCCGGCATCCATGGCATCGAACAGCTTCTGCTCGTCCCGCACCAGACCGTCCAGTTTGTATTCCACACTGTGAGCCGCCTTTTCGCGGGTGGTGGTCTCAGGGGCCGGGTCGGCCAGCAGATAGAGCACACCCGCCGGTTCCGCCCCCGTAAAGCGGCCGCTTTTATCCCGGGTCAGGCTGAACAGGTAGAGCAGCATCTGGCAGTCCAGACCGCAGTAGACTTCCTTCAGGTCCAGCTTTTTGGTGCCGGTCTTGTAGTCCACCACCCGCACCCAGCGGGTGCCGTCCTCCTCCACCCACTCGTCGGCACGGTCCACGGTGCCCACCAGCTGGACGGTGCGCCCGTCCGACAGGTGATACACCTGGGCAGGCACGGCATCCTCGCCCCGGCCGATCTTCAGCTCACAGGCCACGGGCTTGAAGCTGGACTGCCGCTGCTCATCCCGCAGGTAGAGCAGCAGGCTTGTCATGCTCTTTTTCAGGCGGGAGAGCAGATAGGCAAAGCGGGCGGTATCCTCGGGCAGATAGCGTTTGGCGTACTCGTCCACCAGCAGCGCGGCAAGGCTTGCCATGGCCTCATCGTCCAGCTCCATAAAGGGCTGCAGCGCCGCCATGGGGTTGTCCGGGCCGGGGTGAGGATCCAGCGCCATCTGCAGCACCCAGTGCATCAGGGTGCCGCTCTGGTCGGCGGAAAGCTCGGCCCGGCGGCGGGGCCTGAGCCCCAGCACATACTGCAAGAAGTAGCCGTAGCGGCAGGTATAATATTTTTCCAGCTGACTGGGCGAAATGCGCAGTTTCCGCCCCAGCAGCGCTTCCAGCGCAGGCAGGTCATGCACCTGCCGGGGGGCAGTGTCGGCCATCCGGCGCAGCAGGGCAAGGCCCTGCGGCTCGGTCTCGCCGGGGGTGTGCAGAGCTTCTGTCAGGCTGGCACGCTCGGTCTCCGTCAGGGGCCAGCCGCCGCCCAGACAGTCCAGCCCATCTGCGGGAGTGGCCGCAAGGTCCGTCAGTTCCAGCTCCGGGGCAGCAGGGGCCAGCGCTTCCACGAGGGGTTCCAGCGCAGCGCAGAGGGTCTGCCCCTGTCCCTTGGGCCAGCTGAGCCACAGTCCCTTTGCAGGGGCGGTCAGGGCCTTGTAGAAGCAGACCTGCTCACGCACCACACGGTTTTCAAAGCAGTCGGGCAGGTCGATCTCCTGCGCCATCAGGGCATCGCGGTCGGCGTGGGTCAGCAGACCCGCCTCGCCGGGCGCGGCCGGGAATTCCCCCTCGGCCAGCCCCAGCACAAACACATAGTCCGGCGCGTCCAGACGCATCTTGCCTGCGCTGGCCAGCACCACCGCATCCAGGGTCTGGGGAATGTGCCCCAGGTCGGACGAGCGGAGCAGCAGCCCGAACAGGTCCTCGTATTCGGCCACGGTCACGGTCTGCTCCCCCAGCAGATGGGCCATCTCGTTCAGCAGCCCCATGACCACGTTCCACTCCCGGGCGGCTTCCTCCGCCGCCGGGATGCCCCGGCCCGCGCGGATGGCCTTTACCTGAGCGGCCTGCTGTTCCTCAGCTCCCAGCGTTTTCAGGCAGAAATACACCGCCCGGCTGATGGCCTCGGCATTGACCCCGCGCACCTTGGCCCGGAATGCATCCACTGCCCCCACGAGCAGGGCACGGGCATGTTCTGCCCGCTCCCGGTTGCGGAGGTCCTCTTCGGTCAGCTCCTGTTCTCCAAAGCCCTTGGGGCTGCGCTCAAACTTCTCCCGCCAGGCCGCCGCCGTGGGGGCCCAGGTGTAGGCATAGTTTTCCAGCGCGCAGACCTGCTCCTCGCTCAGGGCACACAGGCCGGTCTTGGCAAGGGTGGTCAGGTTCTCGGTCAGGTCGGCTCCCCGGGCGATCTCCAGCAGGGCCCGCACCGCCGTGGCCGGGGCGCTGAATTCCGGGGTGGTGGGTTCATCGCAGTACAGGGGGATCTCCGCCATCCGGAATTCATACCGGACTGCGGCACGATACTTGGCGATATCGCGGCAGACCACAGCGATCTTTCCGCACCGCACGCCCTGCCGCATCAGCCGCCGGATGGCACCGGCAGCGGCACGGGCCTCTTCCTCCCGGCTGGGTGCGGCAAAGAGCCGCACCTCGCCCGCCGGGGCATCCGCGGTGCAGCTGCCGGTCTCCAGCAGCTCTGCCACTGCGGCAAGGCCCGGGGCGTTCCGGTGGCGCAGATCCTTGCGCAAAAGCTGCGGAACGGCCACCTCCGCCCCATTTTTCCGGGCCAGCTGGCGCAGCTGCGCCGCCACCTGCTTGGCCCCGGAGAACAGGCTCAGGTCACCGGGCAGCAGGGGGGCTCCATCATCGCAGAGGGCCACCGTTACGCTGGGCAGCGCCGCCAGCATGGCCCCCAGCAGCCGCTTTTTGGGCGCGTTGAAGGTATCGAACTCATCAATGAACACCGCCCGGTCCCGCAGAAACTCCGGCAGGCTGTGCCGGGCCAGTGCTTCCTCCAGCCGGGCTCCGGCCAGCTCCAGCCGGTCAGAGGGGTCCATGCCGCTGCGGGCCAGCAGGGTCTCGTAGCCCTGAAAAATGAGGGCCAGCTCACTGAGCTTACCACTCTCGGCTCCACAGGCACCGGCCAGCTGTGCCAGCTGCCGGCCGGAAAGGCCCGCGCTCTTCAGCTCGTCGATGGTCTGAGCCGCCATCTGGCAAAAGGCCGCACTGCGCCGGTGGCGGTGATAATAGTGGACATTGTCCTGCAGCTCCTCCAGCACCCTGCGCACCAGCACGGCACGACCTGCGTCAGAGAGGGTCTGCACCGCCGCGCCGCCCTCGGTGGAAAGGATCTTTTCTGCCAGACTGGTAAAAGAAAAACTCTCCACCATGCCGGACAGGGCATCCCCCAGCTCACGGTAGATGCGGCCCTCGGTGCTGGAAGTGAATTGTTCCGGCACCAGCAGGATGCTTTTTTCCCCTTTTTCGGCCCGGGCGCGGATGCGCTGGTACAGCAGCGTTGTTTTTCCGCTGCCGGAACCGCCTAATAGTAGTTGTAGCATAAACGAATCAAACCTCTCAGTCTCGCCTTCGGCTCGCCAGCTCCCCTAGTAGGGGAGCCCTTGGCATATTGGGTCAGTTTCACTATCTGCTTGGATTTTCTCTCGCGTCAAGCAGCGGGTCCACGCTCCTCGGAAAGTAATCACTTTATTTTACCGCAAAATTGAAGAAAAATCTATTCTGTGGTAAACTGAGGAAAAACAGCAAAACAGGAGGGGCACTTCCCCATGAAGATTCTAGCAGTTGATTACGGTGCCAGCCGCACGGGGCTTGCGGTCTGCGACCCCACCGAGTTCCTGACCACGCCCATCACTCCCCAGATCACCCTGAAGGCCCGGCCCAAGGTAGCCGCCGAGGTCTGCCGCATTGCCCAGGAGCAGAAGGCAGAGCTCATTGTGGTGGGCCTGCCGCTCAACATGGACGGCACCGAGGGCGAGCGCGCCGAGAAGAGCCGCAAGCTGGGCAAGACTTTGCAGATCTGGAGCGGCCTGCCCGTGCGGATGTGGGACGAGCGGCAGTCCACCTGTGAAGCCGCCGATATCCTGGACGAGGTGGGGACTTTTGGTGCTCACCGCAAGGCCATTCTGGATTCCGTCAGCGCCACGGTCATTCTGGAGGATTACCTCGCCTGGCGCAAGGAGCACCCCGGCGAAATGTAAACCGGAAGCAAAAAGAGACGCTTTTCAGCGCCTCTTTTTCGTTTATATGGGTAATGTCACGGTAAAGCAGCTGCCCTGCCCGGGGGCACTGTTCACCTGGATACTGCCGCCGTGGAGCTCCAGCACCTTTTTCACCATGGCAAGGCCCAGACCGTTGCCCTGAGTGGTGTGGCTGGTGTCGCCCTGATAGAACTGTTCAAAGATATGCGCCTGCGTGTCGGCGCTCATCCCCTCGCCCTGATCGGTCACCGAGACCATCAGGGCGTTTTTTGCTTTGCGCAGGTTCACGGCCACGGTGCCGCCCTCAGGGCTGAACTTGGCGGCGTTGTCCAGCAGGTTGAGCCAGACCTCTTTCAGCAGCCCCTCGCTGCCGGTGTACTCTGCCGGAACAAGGTCGGCATCAAAATCCAGCTCCTTCTGCCGCCACTTCTGCTGGGTCACCAGCACGCTCTGGCGCAGCTGTTCATCCAGCGGGAAGGCTGCTTTGTCGGTCAGGATCGTCTGGCTCTCCACCCGGTTCAGGGTCAGAATATTCGTTGCCAGGTCGGCCAGCCGCCTGCTCTCGTCCCGGATGATGGTCAGGTATTCCTTCTGATCCTCGGGCGGCAGCTGCTCCTCCAGCAGCAGGTCGGCAAAACCGCTGATACTGACGATGGGGGTTTTGAACTCGTGGGAGAAGTTGTTGATAAAATCCTTCCGCAGGATCTCAGTGCCGCCCAGCTCCTCCGCTGCCTTGTTGAAGCTCTGCTCAAACTCGACCATCTCCCGGGACGCGTAACCGTGTTCCGCGGGATCCACACGCACGGCAAAGTCCCCGTTTGCCAATTTTTTCATAGCCTCAATGTTCCGCTGCAATGGGTGGATAAAGACCATTCGTATCATCACCACCATGCTCACAGCGATCAGGATGCAGACGGTATAGACAAAGGCCAGTGCACCACCGAGCTCGACCTGTCCATCGTGATAGAAAAATCCCTCGTCCACACCGGCCAGGACCAGCACGGTGCAGACGGCCAGCAGCAGAAAGACCATGAAAAAGAGGTTCAGGATCAGAAGCATGGTCAGGTTCAAGGTCTCCATGCCGCTGCGCAGCCGGTTGAATGCGTTTTTCATTGGGTCACACTTTCTTCACGGCCCGGTAGCCAAGGCCACGGACGGTCTGGATCTCAAACTCCGGCCAGTCGTAGAAGCGGTTGCGCAGACGGTTGATGTGGACATTCACGGTCTTGTCATCGCTCTCACTGTCGATGCCCCAGATCTCGTCCAGCAGCTCCATCCGGGTAAAGGTTCGCTCCGGGTAGGCCAGCAGCTTGTACAGCAGTTCAAACTCCTTGGGCGGCAGGGTCTGCACCTCCATCCCCCGCCGCACGGTGCGGCTGTCCATATCCACCACCACATCCCCCACCGTAATCTTATGCTCATCCACGATGCGGGCCCGGCGGAGCAGAGCCTTGATGCGGAGCAGCAGCTCGGTCTTATCCGGCGGCTTGGTCATGTAGTCATCCGTGCCCACCAGAAAACCGGTGTGCTTGTCCTCAGGCAGGGCCTTGGCCGTCAGCATCAGGATGGGCATCATGCTGCCGCCATCCCGGATGGCCTGGGTCAGGGCAAAGCCATCCATTTTAGGCATCATCACATCGCACAGCAGCAGGTCAATGTGCTGGTGGTCGATGATGTCCAGCGCCGCTTCGCCGTTGAAGGCCGGGATCGCTTCATAGCCGTTGATCTTTAAGATGGCGCAGAGCAGCTTGTTGGTGCTCACGTCATCTTCCGCAACCAGAATTTTCAGCATGGCGTTCTCCTCACTTTCTATGGTATGGCTCTATTATACACCCAAAGATAAACAAAAGATAAACAGAAATATTCACCTTGCGTTTACCTTGGTCGGGTATCCTTTAGCCATCGCAAGGGAGCACGGAGCTCCACAACAGAACAAACAACAAACATTCAAACATAAAACGGAGGACACTTACCATGATGAACCGCAAGAACATGACCGCTTCCACCCTGGACGAGAATGCGCTGGACGCTTACTACACCCTGACTGAGGGCGGTGCAAACTACGGCATCGGTCTGGCACTCGCTGCCACGCTGAACAGCTTCAAAAACCGGAACACCTCTTCTCCCGTCCGGATCGACGAGGACACGATGGATGCCTATCTGGCTGTCTCTGAGGGGTTCGACAGCATGGGTCTGGGTCTGGCCGCAATGCTGTAAACCGTATCGTACACTTTGAGAGAAAAGCGGGAGGAAATGAATATGAACATCAACACCATTTATCTGCTGACCGGCGCGGCCGGTTTCCTGGGCATCAACATCTGCACGCAGCTGATCGAACGGGGCGAGCACATCCGGGCCTTCGTCCTCAAGGGGGATCCTGCCCGCAAGTATCTGCCCGCTGAGGTCGAGGTTTTTGAGGGCGATCTGTGCAGCGCCGAGGACTGCGAAGCCTTTTTCAACATCCCCGAGGGCAGCCAGAGCGTCTGCATCCACTGTGCCAGCATGGTCACTATCGACCCGGGTTACAGCGAGAAGCTGATCGCCGTCAATGTGGGCGGCACCGAGAATATGCTTGCCGCCGCCAAGCACCACCCGGAATGCAGAAAGTTCGTGTACGTTTCCTCCACCGGTGCCATCCCCGAACTGCCTGCCGGACAGCCCATCCGGGAAGTGAATCAGTTCGTCCCCTATGAAGAGGAAAAGGTGGTAGGCTGGTACAGCCGCAGCAAGGCCATGGCCACCCAGAAGGTACTGGATGCCGCCCACGCGGGCCTGAACGCCTGCGTTGTCCACCCCAGCGGCATCATCGGCCCCAATGACCCGGCCATTGGCCAGACCACCCGCACCCTGACCCAGATCCTGAACGGCGAAATGCCCATCGGCATGGCGGGCAGCTTCAACATGGTGGATGTCCGGGATCTGGCAGCGGGCACCATTGCCGCCGCCGACAAGGGTCGCAAGGGTGAATGCTACATCCTGAGCAATGATGAAGTCACCCTGAAGGAAATGTGCCGGATGCTTAAAGAGGATACCGGCTGCAAGGGCTGCAAGTTCTACCTTCCCCTTTCCTTTGCCCACCTTGCCGCAAAGCAGATGGAAAAGTCGGCCGCCAAAAAGGGCACAAAGCCGGTTCTGACGGAATTTGCAGTCTACAACCTGGAACGGAACAACTGCTTTGACTGCTCCAAGGCCAAGAACGAGCTGGGCTTTGCCCCCCGTCCCTACGCCGAAACACTCCACGACACCGCCGCCTGGCTCAAAGCCACCGGCAAGATCCACTGAGGAGGTGCACCATGAAACCTGTCTGTGTGATTACCGGCGGCGGCAGCGGCATGGGCCGCGCCACGGCCAAGCTGGTCTGTGAAGCCGGATATCATGTGATTTTGGTAGGCCGCACTGCCGCAAAACTGGAAAGCGCCGTGGCCGAGCTGACCGAAGCCGGACACGAAGCCGAAGCCTTTACCTGTGACCTCTCTGACCGTGCCAGCTGCGAAAAGCTGGCACGGCACGCCGTGGAACGTGGGCAGGTGAAAGCTCTGCTCCACATTGCTGGCATGAGTCCCCACATGGGCAGCCCGGAAGCCATCCTGCGCGCCAACGCGCTGGGCACAGTCAACATCAATGATGCCTTTTATCCGGTCATGGCCCCGGGCGGCTGTGTCATCGATACTTCCAGCATGAGTGCTTATCTCTCGCCTTCCTTCATCATGCCAAAGCGGGTCTATCCCCTCGCCCGTACCGACCGGGAAAAATTTTTGAAAAAGATGATGGCCCGCATCAACCTGATGCCCAAAAACGCCCGCACCGGTGTGGCCTACTCCATCAGCAAGCATTTCGTCATCTGGTTTGCCAAAACCGATGCCGCCCGCTTTGGTGCCAAAGGGGTGCGCTGCCTCAGTGTGACCCCCGGCAACTTTGATACCCCCATGGGCCAGTTGGAAAGCGCCGAAGCCCAGACTTTTACCGCCCATTCCGCCCTCAAGCGGAACGGCAGGCCAGAAGAGATCGCCGCGCTGTATGCCCTGTTGCTGGACGAACGGCTCGGTTATCTCACCGGCACGGACATCGTCATGGACGGCGGTGTCATTGCCAGTGGGGTCAGCGGCCTTTCCCGCTGACCGATGTATCTCTCATTCTCTCCATTCAGCACAAAACCGGCTTTCCTGCTGCCACGGGAAAGCCGGTTTTGTCATTTTCAGTTGTTACTGCGCCTGATATGTCTCAATGCTGACGCTGTTGATGGTGATCGTTTCCGTGGGCTTCTGGTTCTCATCCACGGCGGCCTGAGCGATGGTGTCCACCACGTCCATCCCCTCGTACACCTGGCCCAGCACGGTATCGGTGTAGTCGAGGTAGGGTGCGCCGCCAACGGTCTGGTAGGCCGAAACGACCTCAGCGCGGTAGCCTGCACTGTTCATCTGGTCGGTAAGCTCCTGGGTGATGGAATCCCCGCCGGGCAGAGTGGACATGATATAAAAGACGCTGGCGCACTGGCCGGAGGAGTCCGCCGCCATGCAGAGGGCACCGGAATAATGGTGGAGTTTGTCGGTGGCCTCAGCCGGGTAGCGGCTGCCATTCCAGATGGTGGTGCCCTTGCCGTCAGCACCCTGACCGGCCTCCACCACAAAGTCCTGCTCCACACGGGTCACGGTCAGGCCGTTATAGTAGCCCGCCTGCACCAGACCCACAAAGTTATCATAGGCCTGCGGGGCCTGCTCCGGGAAGAGCACGGCCTTGAACACACCTGCCGTGGTATCGAACACCGCCACGGGTTCCCCCGCTGCCGGGTGGGTGAACTGCAGCTCGGCCGATTCCACCGCCGGACGGGTGATGGTCTTTGTTCCGGCTCCGCTGCTGCCGCCGATGTTTTTCACAAGGCTGCAGCCGGACAGTGCAAAACTCACGGCCAGCAGCAGCGCCGCCAGCCGGACACGGGTCTTATTCATAAACAGATCCCTCCGTTCATATTCTGATAGCAGTTCCCCCGCACGCGGGAGATACGCAGAATTCAGTATAGCATATTTCTGCCCGGGAAGCGAGAGGGAAATGCGTGAAAATTTGTCGTGCATTTTCTGTGCGAAAAACATCTTGACGAGCAGGCAAAAAAACGCTACACTATAAGCACAGCAAGGGACGGCGGGAACGCAGCAGATCCCGGGCTGTGTGCGTAATTTTATTTGAGTACCATCCCTTTGATTGGGTTTGGATAGACAGGAGAACGTATCTTATGGCAGAAGAGATCAAGAACCCGAACACCGAAGAGGAATATCAGCCCGATCTGATGACTCTTGAGGATGAGGACGGCAATGAGGTCACGTTTGAAGTGATCGATGCACTGGACCATAAGGGCGTGCATTACCTTGCAGTTGTCGAATACGCAGAGGATGAAGAGGATGTCAACGAGGACGCACAGCTGGTCATCCTGAGCGTGGGCGAGGACAGCGAAGGCGAATATCTGGACGTTGTGGAGGATGACGAGACTCTGATGGAAGTCAGCAAGCTGTTTGAGCAGCGCCTGAGCGACCAGTTCGAGATCGAGTAATTCCCCTGCACAGACAGATTCCCAGGCAAGACTTCCTGCCCGGCGCGATTTGTTGCGGTTTATATGATCCTACTAATCATTCAACGGGAGCCCGGAGTTCTCCGGCGGATTGCAGACCTCCCCGCCATGGGTCGACCATGGAGGTTCGATGAGGAAGCGTGAATCCGGCGACAGGGCACCCACCTGTCCGTAAGGGTAGGTTTGATTGCCGCAGACGACCGGGCGGGATCTTTTTATAGCATTGCATCCACCGCTGGCCTGCCACAAGGCCAGTGTGTGGATTTTTTTATAGGACAACCTCTCAGGCGCTGACGCGCCACCTCTCCTATTAGGAGAGGTGGCATTGCGCAGCAATGACGGAGAGGTTTTGGTGATGATGGAAAGGATGTGCATTGCGGTATGAAAAGCGAACATCTTGTGGGGACGAGCATCCCCCGTTTCACCTACGACACCCCCACGGTGCCGGGCAATGATTTTTACGCCCTGTGCGAGGGGGAGCATCCGCTGTGCATGATCTTCCTGCCCGGGTTCGATCACCCTGTCAGCCGCGAATATATCACCCGTTACCTGAAAACGCTGCCCCAGCTCAAGGGGGCACGGCTTGTCTGTGTGGTGCGTTCCTCGGCGCAGGCGGTGGCTAAAGCCACCCACGGCTCAGATTTCCCCTTTCCTGTCATCTGCGACGGCCCCGGCGTACTGTACGGCTACCTGGGCGTAGAGCAGACCCGTGGCCTGCTGAGCTGGAGCTTTGCGGCCCAGAAGATCTACAAGGCCGCCAGAGATGCCGGTTACCACTACGACACCAAAGCCCCTCAGCTGCTGCCGCTGACGCTGGTGGTGGGCCATCTGGGCAAGATCCTGTTCACCCACTCGGGCCGCAGCCAGACCGACCTGCCCGAGGACTGCGCCGCCATCAGTGAGATCGTGCGGGCTGTGGAAAAGGCCACCGCCCCCACCGACGGCCCCGCAGACCCCCACTGCTCGGACGAGACCCTTACCCTGCCCGATCTGGTGGGGTGGGATAACTGAATGATCCACAAAAACGGCTGCTGCACATTTTCCGTGCAGCAGCCGTTTTTCATTCTTCCGTTTCCTCTGCAAACAGCCCCGGGATGCCGCAGACAGCGGCCACGCCCACCACCGTAAACACGATGCGCGACCAGATGGAGCTGCTGCCGCCCAGCAGCCAGCCCACAAAGTCAAACTGGAACAGGCCCACAAGCCCCCAGTTGATGCCGCCAATGATCATCAGGATCAGGCACACTTTATAAAAGGTCTGCACAAAAAGACCTCCTTTCCTTTGGGCAGTTTTCCCCATTGGAAAGGAGGTTATGCATGTTACAACATCCACTTCGGGCTGATGACCCGCGCGCCGCCCCGATCGGGCCGGGCCACATACACCTGCGGCCACTGCGCCCTGACAGCCTCGGCAGCGCTTCGGGCAGCTTCTTCGCTCTCAAAGATGCCAAACACAGCCGCGCCGCTGCCGGTCATCAGGGCAGTGACAGCGCCGTTCTCTTTCAGCGCGGTCTTGATGGCCTCGTTGTCTCTGGCACCGCTGCATTCCTCCAGCGCGTTGCCTGCGGCGGCACACACACCCGCCAGATCCCCGGCGCGGATCGCCTTTTCCTGGGCTTCGCAGTCGGGGTGGGTGCTGCTGCCCACTTTATCATAAGCGGCAAAGGCTTCCGGGGTGGAAACGCCGTAATCGGGCATGACCACCGTGAACCAGCAGTCCGGGCAGGGCGGCAGGGCTTTCATCACATCGCCCACGCCCTGCACCCGGCAGGTGCCGCCCATCAGGGCAAAGGGCACGTCCGCGCCGATCTTTGCCCCCAGCGCGCAGAGCTCACTCATGGAGAGCTTTGCGCCGTAAAGGACGTTCAGGCCCACCAGCACACCGGCGGCATCGGCGCTGCCGCCCGCCATACCGGCACGCACCGGCACATTCTTGTAAATGGTGATTTCTACACCCACCAGCAGGCCGGTATAGTGGAAGAAGGCCAGCGCCGCCTTGATGGCCGTGTTGGAATCGTTGGCGGCCACCGGGCTGCCCGGCAGGGTCAGGCTCAGGTTCTGGCTGCGGCGCAGCACCACCCGCTCGTACAGGGTGATGGCCTGCATCGTCATATCCAGGTTATGGTAGCCGTTGGGCAGCATGCCCACTACATCCAGTGCCAGATTCAGCTTGGCCGGGGCCAGAACGGTCACGCAGTTCAGTTTTGCCATCGTTCTTCCTCCTCACTGCTCTCCGCTGTTGATGCCGTTTTCTTTCAGGAACTCCCGGATGCGCTTCATAGCCTCGGTCAGGTGCTCCACGCTGTAAGCATAAGAAACACGGCAGTAGCCCTCGCCGGATGCGCCAAAGGCATCGCCGGGCACCAGCGCAACATGCTTCTGCTCCAGCAGCTTTGTGCAGAACTCCTGGCTGGTCATGCCGGTGCTCTTGATGCAGGGGAAGGCGTAGAACGCACCCCGCGGCTCAAAGCAGGTCAGGCCCATAGAGTTAAAGCCGTGCACCACCAGGCGGCGGCGCATGTTGTACTCATCCCGCATCTTGTCGATCTCACCGTCGCACTCCCGCAGGGCGGTGATGGCCGCATACTGGCTGGTGGTGGGGGCGCTCATAATGGCACTCTGGTGGATCTTGGTCATAATTTTGATGATGGGAGCCGGGCCGCAGGCATAGCCCAAGCGCCAGCCGGTCATGGCATAACTCTTGGAAAAACCATTCACCACAATGGTCCGCTCGGCCATGCCGGGCAGGGTGGCAATGGAGACATGGGGCCGCAGGCCGTAGTTCAGCTCGGCGTAGATCTCATCCGAAAGCACCATGACGTTGGTATCCCGCAGGACCTCCGCAATGGCTTCCAGATCCTCCCGCTCCATCACCGCACCGGTGGGGTTGTTGGGGAACGGCATGATAAGGAGCTTGGTCTTGGGGGTGATGGCGGCTTTCAGGGCCTCGGGCCTGAGGCGGAACTCATCCTCCTGGCGGCAGGGCACATGCACCGGCACACCGCCGGACAGGGTGGTGATGGGCTCATAGCAGACAAAGCAGGGCTCCGGGATGATCACCTCATCCCCGGGCTGCACAATGGCGCGGATGCACATATCAATGGCTTCGCTGCCGCCCACGGTCACCAGCACCTCCCGCAGGGGGTCGTAGTGCAGGTGCATCCGGCGCTCCAGATATCTGCAGATCTCCGCCCGCAGCTCTTTCAGGCCTGCGTTGGCGGTGTAGCGGGTGCGGCCATGCTCCAGGCTCTCGATGCCTGCTTCCCGCACAGCCCACGGTGTTTTGAAATCCGGCTCGCCCACGCCCAGACTGATGCACTCGGGCATATCAGCGGCCAGATCAAAGAATTTGCGGATGCCGGAGGGGCGCATCTCCCGTGCGGCAGGCGCGATCAGTTTATCGTAATCCATCACAGAACCGTGCACTCTCTTTCATCGATCTCTTCGTCCTGATACAGGCGGCCCTCTTTTTTATAGGTGCGCAGGACAAAATGGGTGGCAGTGGACAGCACATCGTCCAGCGGGCTCAGGCGCTTTGCCACGAACAGGGCGATCTCCTGGAAGGTCTGGCCCTTGATGACCAGCTGCAGGTCGTAGCCGCCGCTCATCAGCAGCACGCTCTCCACCTCGTCAAAGGCGGCAATGGTGGCTGCGATCTCATCAAAGCCGCGGCTCTTCTTGGGGCTGACATTCAGCTCGATGACTGCTTCCACCCGGTTCACCCCGGCCTTTTCCCAGTCCACAAGGGTCTTATAGCCCTTGATGATGCCCTGCGCCCGGGCCAGGTCGATCATAGCCGCCACCTCGGCGGGGGATTTATTCAGCATGGTGGCAATGTCCTCAATGGGCAGCCGCGCATTGTCTTCCAGAATCTTCAAAAGCTGTTCCATGGTCGTTTCTCCTTTGTTTTGCGCGGGTGGGCGTACCCGCCCCGCTGTTATTTTTCAGTATAGCACAAGAATCGCCGCTTTGCATCTTGTTTTTTACATCAAAGCAGTATAGAATGTCTTTTCCGCCTGAAAACTGCTCTTTTTTCCAAAAAGAGTGTTCAAAAATCGGCAAATCTGCTATACTGGAATTGAACTCTTCCGTCAAACCCCTCCGTCAAAGCCTGACGGCTTTGCCACCTCCCCTAATAGGGGCGGCCTTGGCAGAATGATACAGTTTGTGCGGAACGGGGAACTTGCAAAACTCCACGCAACGCCAGAGGCCCCACTACTAGGGGGGCTGGCGCGAAGCGCCTGAGGGGTTTTTACCAGAAACAATGGGGGTAAGGAATATGAAAGCGTTTATCACTGTCATCGGACACGATACCGTGGGCGTTGTTGCCAAAGTGGCCGCCCTTTGCTGCGAGCTGAACATCAACATTGAGGATGTGACCCAGAGCGTTCTGCAGGGCATGTTTGCCATGATCATGCTGGTGGACATCTCCAAGTGCAGCGTCAGCCATGAGGAGCTGCACACCCGCACCGATGCTCTGGCCAAGGAGATGGGGATGCAGATCAATCTGACCCGTCAGGAAGTTTTTGACGCGATGCATACCATCTAACAGACAAGACCTCTCAGACGCTTTGCGCCAGCTCCCTGAATAGAGGCGGCATTGCGAAGCAATGACGGAGAGGTTCAGAAAGGATACTCTTATGAGCATGATGAATACCGGCGACATCCTCGAGACCATCGAGATGTTCACGCAGGACAATCTGGACGTGCGCACGGTCACCATGGGCATCAGCCTGCTGGACTGCATTGATCCGGACCCGAAGAAGGCCTGCGAGAAAATCTACAATAAGATCACCACCAAGGCAGCCGATCTGGTGCCCGCCGTGGAGCATATCAGCGCCGAGTACGGCATTCCCATCATCAACAAGCGGATCAGCGTCACCCCCATTGCCATGCTGCTGGGTGCCTGCCCCGATGCAGACCCCGTGGACTTTGCCAAGGCACTGGATGCCGCAGGCAAAAAGGTGGGCGTGAACTTTGTGGGCGGCTACACCGCCCTTGTGCACAAGGGCTTCTCGGCCGGTGACCGCCGCCTGATCGAGTCCATCCCCCGCGCACTGGCCGAGACCGACATCGTGTGCAGCTCGGTGAATATCGGTGCCACCAAGGCAGGCCTGAACATGGATGCCATCAAGCTGATGGGCGAAGCCGTGAAGAAGGCCAGCGAGCTGACCGCCGACCGCCAGTGCATCGGCGCGGCAAAGCTGGTGGTGTTCTGCAACGCACCCGAGGACAATCCCTTCATGGCCGGTGCATTCCACGGCCCCGGCGAGCCCGACTGTGAGATCCACGTCGGCGTTTCCGGCCCCGGCGCTGTGCGCGCCGCGCTGGCAAAGCTGCCCAAGGATGCTCCCATCGACGAGGTGGCGGAGCTGGTCAAGCGCACCGCCTTCAAGATCACCCGCGTGGGCCAGCTGGTGGCCAATCTGGCCTCCAAGGCTCTGGGCGTGCCCGCGGGCATCATCGACCTTTCGCTGGCCCCCACCCCTGCTGTGGGCGACAGCGTGGCCAACATTCTGGAAGAGATGGGCCTTGAGACCTGCGGCTGCTGCGGCACCACGGCCTGCCTGGCCCTGCTGAACGATGCTGTGAAGAAGGGCGGCGTGATGGCCTCCAACCATGTGGGCGGCCTCTCCGGTGCCTTTATCCCCGTCAGCGAGGACGACGGCATGATCCACGCCGCCGAGTGCGGCTGCCTGACCATCGAAAAGCTGGAAGCCATGACAGCTGTCTGCTCGGTGGGCATCGATATGGTCATCATCCCCGGCGACACCACCCCCGCTGTCATCAGCGCCCTGATCGCCGACGAAGCCGCCATTGGCATGGTGAACAGCAAGACCACCGCTGTCCGCGTCATTCCCGCCATCGGCCGCAAGGCAGGCGAGATCCTGGATTTCGGCGGTCTGCTGGGCTATGGTCCCATCATGCCGGTGAATCAGCGTGACCCCTCGGTGTTCATCAACCGCGGCGGCCGCCTGCCGGCTCCCATGCAGTCTCTGAAGAACTAAAAGGAACAACCCTCTCAGTCAATGCTCCGCATTGCCAGCTCCCCCGAAGGGGGAGCTTTTGCAATTGCCGATACCATCATCTTTGTTATGAAACTTGATATCGTTCCGAAAAAACATTGTATGCTTCCCATTGCCCGGGAACTCCGACGCAACATGACACCACAGGAAGCAAAATTGTGGTATCAATTTTTACGTCATTATCCCGTAAAAATCTATAAGCAGCGGATTATCGAAGCTTTTATTGCGGATTTTTATTGTTCAAAAGCCATGCTTGTAATCGAAGTAGACGGCGTACAGCATTTTTCTGAGCAAGGGCAGGCTTACGATCGCGAACGGAGTGCAGTTTTTGCTGAATACGGCATTCATGTTTTGCGTTTTTCCAATACGGAAGTTCAGTTAAATTTTGATGCTGTCTGTGCTGAAATTGATCGAAGCATCCAATCTCGTTTATGACGTATCCCTTCTGTACCCAAGCTCCCCCTTCGGGGGAGCTGTCGCCGCTGGCGACTGAGAGGGTTGCTTCCAGAATAAAATGTGTCAAACAGGCCCATTCTCTGGTTATCATTTCCAGAAAAGGGGCCTGTTTTTTATGCTGCCATTCTTTGCCCGCACGCTCACCCGCCGTGAGATGGCGCTGGGGTGCGCCGTGCTTTCTCTTGCGCTGCTCCTGAGCGCCCTGCCTGCTGCCCTGCGCTGGGGGCAGGCACAGCTGGACACCGGGGCCCTCCTCTGCGCCGACACTCTGCGCTTCCACATCCGGGCCGACAGCGATTCCCCTGCCGACCAGACCGTCAAGCTCGCCGTTCGGGATGCTGTTCTGGCCTACGCCGATGTCCACTGCACCGCACAGGACAAGCCTGCCGCCCTGCGCTGGGCGGCAGAGAACCTGCCTGCGCTGGAGCTGACGGCCCGGGCCGTGCTGGCAAGGCGGGGGATCTTTTCCACCGTTACGGTACAGCTGGTGGAAATGTACTTTGATACCACCCGCTATTCCACCGGCATCCTGCCCGCCGGGCGGTATCAGGCCCTGCGCATCGACCTGGGCGGCAACGCCCGCCACGGCAAAAACTGGTGGTGCGTGCTCTACCCGGGGCTGTGCCGCTCTGCCTGCGGCACCTACGCCCTGCCGGAGGAAAACGACCTGGTGTGTGGGTCGTATGTGGTGCGGTTCAAATGCGTGGAGTGGTGGCAGCGGGTGACGGCGAGCCGGGAGGATAAAGTGCTGGTCGAAACAGCCTCGCCCTCTCAGGCGCGAAGCAAAGACGGAGAGGGCAAAAACGCTATGGCACACCTCCCCACAGCGCTGCATACGCTGTCGTGGAAGGAGTGTGACCACAATGGCGATTCCCGCTTATTATTCGTTGATCCAAAAGGGCTCCTACGGCCCGGACGAAGCCCTGGTGCAGACCTGGCTGAACGGCGTGCGTGACCAGTGCAGCTATTACCCCGCACTGACCACAGACGGCCGCTTTGGCACCAGGAGCGAAAACGCCGTGAAAGAATTCCAGCTCCGGAACAATATGAACATGGACGGCAAAGTCGGGGCCAACACCTGGAATGTCCTCTACGCAAAGTACACCGCAAAGCACGGGCTGGCGGTGCCCTATCCCGGCATCGTGATGCGCACCGGAATGTCCGGCGGCACCATCCGGCTCATCCAGCAGAAGCTCAACACGCTGGGGGAGAAGATCGGCACGGACGGAAAGTTCGGCTCCCGGACTGCCGCCGCTGTTCAGCGGTTCCAGCGCCGCAACGGCCTGAACGCTGACGGTGCTGTGGGCAAAGCCACCTGGGAGAAGCTGTTCCCCGCTAGTTAAAAATTTCAATCGGCTCCGGGCAAAAATGCGGTTAAGAGATCTTCACGCCGACAGGCGGGAATCTCCAGCATTTTTGTTCGGAGCCCTCTGCTTTGGGGTTACTAGGGGCGAGCAGCCCCTAGTTCGTGCCTCCCGCGCTTCGAAAGTAGCGGGTGCTTTTCTGGTTCTCTTTTGGCACGCAAAAGAGAACATTCCGTGGTATAATAGAGCCATCCTTTTAGAAAGGGGGCTTCCCCATGCGTTTTCTCCACCTCTCCGACCTGCACCTGGGCAAACGGGTCTGCGAGTTCTCCATGCTGGATGACCAGCGCTATATTTTAGAGCAGATCTTATCCCTGCTCGATTCCCACCCCGTGGATGCCGTGCTGCTGGCCGGTGACCTGTACGACAAACCCGTGCCGCCTGCCGAGGCGGTCCGCCTGCTGGACTGGTTCCTCACCGAGCTTTCCCACCGGGAGCTGCCGGTGTTCGCCATCTCGGGCAACCACGATTCCGCCGACCGGGTGGCCTTTGGCTCTGCCCTGCTGGCCGAAAGCAGGGTCTACGTCTCGCCGGTGTTTTCCGGCCCGCCGGAGCCCATCACCCTCACCGACGCACACGGCCCGGTCGATCTGTACTTACTGCCCTTTTTGAAGCCCGCCATGGTGCGGCACGTCTGGCCGGACGCGCCCATTGAGAGCTACAACGATGCCCTTGCCTGCGTGCTGGATCACTGTTCGCCTGACCCGGCCCGCCGCAGTGTGCTGGTGGCACACCAGTTCGTGGCAGGAGCTGCCTCCTGCGAGAGCGAGGAGCCCAGCGTGGGCGGCATCGACTGGGTGGATGCCGCCCTGTTCGACAAGTTCGACTATGTGGCGCTGGGGCATCTGCACAGCCCCCAGAAGGTGGGCCGGGATGCCCTGCGCTACTGCGGAACGCCGCTGAAGTATTCCTTCTCGGAGGCCAGCCAGCACAAGAGCGTGACCTTTGTGGAGCTGGGCGAAAAGGGCAGCGTGACCATTGCCGCCGAACCGCTGGTGCCCCGGCACGATCTGCGGGAGCTGCGCGGCAGCTACATGGAGCTGACCGACCGCCGCAATTACGAGGGCACCGCCGTGGACGACTACCTGCACATCACCCTGACCGATGAGCAGGACATCCCCGAGGCACTGGCCCGCCTGCGGGTCATCTACCCCAACCTGATGCGGCTGGACTACGACAACCGCCGCACCCGCGAAGATCAGCAGATCACCGCGCCGGAGCGGGTGGAGAACATCACACCCTTGCAGCATCTTGCTGCCTTTTACGAACTGCAGAACAACCAGCCCCTGACCGATGAGCAGGCCGCGT
>OGOG01001492.1_pt1 | contig 22722 bp, 22 predicted proteins | sample 1552581 | NCBI WGS metagenome assembly OGOG01 (sample SAMEA2580152, study PRJEB22360) | human gut metagenome | biome: human gut; feature: human-associated habitat; material: faeces | place: Denmark | collected 2008/2010 | reverse complement strand
CTTTCCAGAATGGCAAAGAAAGTATATCTGGTGCATCGTCGGCAGGAATTCCGTGCAAATCAGGCATTGCAGACCGCTGTTCAGCAGAATGGAGCAATCGAACTGGTATTGGATGCCGTACCGACTGCTGTTCTGGGAGAAAAGCGAGTAGATCATTTGGAACTGCTGCAAAACGGAGCATCGAAAACGCTGCCGGTGGATGGTGTCTTTGTTGCAATCGGATCGATTCCGAATACAGATTTTCTTGGAAATCTGTGTAAGTTGGATGAGAGCGGCTATATCCTCGCAGACGAAACCGGGGTTACGACAACGCCGGGCGTGTTTGCCGCTGGAGATGTGCGGACAACACCGCTGCGGCAGGTTGTAACAGCGGTTGCAGACGGTGCAAACTGTGTGCAGTCGATTGAACAGTATTTCAGAAAAGGAAATGGGTGATACCGTGAAAACAGAACGATTGCAAACGGATGTCCTGATTATTGGCGGCGGCACAGCTGGCTGCTATGCAGCATTGACCATTGCGGAACAAAACAATGCCGTTTCTGTTTTGATTTGTGAAAAGGCACATATTAAACGCAGCGGCTGCCTTGCAGCTGGTGTGAATGCGTTAAATGCTTATATCACAAAGGGCAGAGTCCCGCAAGATTATGTGGACTATGCAAAGAAAGATGCAGACGGAATTGTACGGGAAGACTTGCTGCTGACCATGTCGGAGCGGCTGAATGCCGTAACCGCAAAGCTGGAAGATTTGGGGTTAGTTCTGCTGAAAGATGCGGACGGAAACTATGTCACCCGTGGCAACCGAAACTTAAAAATCAACGGGGAAAATATTAAGCCGATTTTGGCAGATGCAGTTTCTGCTCTGCCAAATACCACGGTTTTGAATCGGGTTAATATTGTTGATTTTGCGGTCAAGGATAATCGCATTTGTGGTGCATTTGGAATCGGCATTGAAAATGATACGTTTTATGTCATCGAAGCCAATGCAGTTTTGATTGCGACTGGTGGAGCAGCTGGCTTATACAAGCCAAACAATCCGGGATTTTCTCGTCACAAGATGTGGTATCCGCCGTTTAATACCGGAGCAGGTTATGCAATGGGTATTCGGGCAGGGGCAGAAATGACCACTTTTGAAATGCGGTTTATTGCCTTGCGTTGTAAAGATACCATTGCACCAACCGGAACACTGGCACAGGGTGTCGGTGCAAAGCAAATCAATTCTCATGGAGAAGTTTATGAAACCAAGTATGGTCTGACGACTTCCGAACGGGTCTATGGAACAGTAAATGAGAATGTGGAAGGCAGAGGTCCATGTTACTTGCGAACAGAGGGAATTACACCAGAACAGGATGAATCCTTGCTGAAAGCCTATCTGAATATGGCACCTTCTCAGACGTTGAAGTGGATTGAAAGTGGAAAGAATCCATCTCGGCAGAATGTTGAAATCGAAGGAACAGAGCCGTATATTGTCGGCGGACACACAGCAAGCGGTTACTGGGTGGATACCCATCGGGCAACGACCGTTACCGGTTTGTTTGCAGCTGGAGATGTCGCCGGCGGATGCCCACAGAAATATGTAACAGGTGCATTGGCAGAGGGCGAAATCGCAGCATTCTCTGCACTGGAATTTTTAAAACAGCATATCGCTGCTCCAATTGCAGAATCTTCCGTGACTGAACACGCTGAAGAAATACAGCGATTCCTGACGCAGAGCGGTTCTCGCTTTACAACGGAACAGCTGGAAGAAGCGATGCAGACGGTGATGGATGCCTATGCAGGCGGCATTAAAACAAATTATCGGTTCAATGAAAAGCAGTTGCAGATTGCAGATGAAAAGATTGTACAGCTGATGCAGCTTTCTGAACAGCTGCACGCAGATGATTTTCAGGAACTGATGTACATCTATGAACTGCGGGAGCGGCTGGTGGTCTGTCGCAGTGTGATTGCACACTTAAAGGCTCGGCAGGAAACCCGCTGGCATAGCTTTGCAGAAAATCTGGATTATCCGGAAAAAGACGATGTGCATTGGAGAAAATACGTCAATTCCAAATTGGAAAACGGCGAATTGAAAATCATTTTCCGGGATTTGGTGGAAGGAGGACAAACCTATGAGCATTGCCATTAATCAAAATGCCTGCATTGGATGCGGGAAATGTCATGACGTTTGTCCGGGTACCCTGATTCACCTGAATGCAGACCGGAAAGCATTTATCAAATACCCCAAGGATTGTTGGGGATGTACGTCTTGCTTGAAAGAATGCCCAGTGCACGCCATCCGGTTTTATCTGGGGGCAGATATGGGCGGTATGGGCAGTTTGGTACATACTGAAAAAGAAGGCGATATTTTACGCTGGATTGTGGAACGCACAGACGGTACGACCACAGAAATCCGTGTAAATCAAAAAGAATCGAATCAATATTAAATAGGAGGGAAGTCACATGAGCGAATTTTCGCATCTGGATGAATTAGAGGCGGAAGCGATTTATATTATCCGAGAGGTTGCCGCAGAATGTGAAAAGCCAGTTATGCTGTATTCCATCGGTAAGGACAGCTCTGTAATGCTGCATCTTGCCATGAAAGCATTCTATCCGGAAAAGCCGCCGTTCCCGTTTTTACATGTCAACACCACTTGGAAGTTCAAGGAAATGATTGCATTTCGTGACCGGATTGCCAAGGAAAAGGGCATTGAAATGCTGGAATACATCAATCAGGACGGTGTCAAGCAGGGCATCAACCCGTTTGACCACGGCTCTGCTTATACCGATATCATGAAGACGCAGGCATTGAAGCAGGCACTTGCAAAATATGGGTTTACCGCAGCATTTGGCGGAGGCAGACGAGATGAAGAAAAGTCCCGTGCAAAGGAACGGATTTTCTCTTTCCGGAACGAAGCACAGGCATGGGATCCGAAGAACCAGCGTCCGGAAATGTGGAAGCTCTATAATACCAAGATTAAAAAGGGCGAAAGCATTCGTGTATTCCCAATTTCCAACTGGACAGAAAAGGACATTTGGCAGTACATTCAACGGGAAAAGATTGAAATTGTACCGCTGTACTTTGCAGCAGAACGTCCAGTCGTAGAACGGGATGGAAATTTGATTATGGTAGACGATGACCGGTTCCCGTTGAAAGACGGTGAAGTTCCGCAGATGAAGTCGGTACGGTTCCGGACATTGGGCTGCTATCCGCTGACAGGTGGCATTGAGTCGACTGCAACCACACTGGATGAAATCATTGAAGAAACGTTAAGCTCTGTATCTTCCGAACGAACCTCCAGAGTCATTGACAACGAAGCAGCCGGCAGCATGGAACGCAGAAAGCGGGAGGGATATTTTTAATGAAAGGCTTATTGAAATTTATCACTTGCGGCAGTGTAGACGATGGAAAGTCCACGCTGATCGGACATATTCTCTATGATGCAAAGCTGCTGTATGCAGACCAGGAAAAGGCTCTGGAACTGGACAGCAAGGTCGGCAGCCGGAGCGGTAAGATTGACTATTCGCTACTGTTAGATGGCTTGATGGCAGAACGGGAACAGGGCATTACGATTGACGTTGCATATCGGTATTTTACAACCGACAACCGCAGCTTTATCGTTGCAGACACCCCGGGTCATGAAGAATATACAAGAAACATGGCAGTTGGTGCATCATTTGCGGATTTGGCAGTTATTTTGATTGACGCTTCTCAGGGCGTTTTGGTGCAGACCAGACGTCATGCGAGAATCTGCAAACTGATGGGGATTCGGTACTTTGTCTTTGCTGTAAACAAGATGGACTTGGTAAAATATAGCGAATCTCGTTTCAACGAAATCGTTGCACAGATTGATGCCCTGAAGCAGGAACTGGGACTGGAAAACATTACGATTATTCCGCTTTCTGCAACAGAAGGCGACAATGTTACCACCCATTCGGAAAACATTCCGTGGTATACTGGAAAGCCGCTGCTGGAATATCTGGAAACCGTTGACATTGCATCGGATACCGAAGAAGGATTCTATATGCCAGTACAGCGTGTTTGCCGTCCAGACCATACATTCCGTGGATTCCAGGGACAAATTGAATCTGGCAGCATTTCTGTAGGCGATGCCATTACCACCTTGCCGAGCAACGAAACTGCAACCGTTAAGGGCATTCTCGTGACAGACAAAGAAGCAACTTCCGCAAAGCAGGGACAGCCAGTTACCATTACCCTAGACCGGGAAGTGGATGTTTCCCGTGGTTGCGTGCTGGTGAAAAATACAGATATTGGCGTTTATAAGAAACTGACAGTTTCACTCCTGTGGATGGATGATGAAGAACTGGCAATCGGAAAAGACTATCTGGTAAAGCTTGGTACAAAAACCATTCCGGGCATTCTGACACACGTTCAGTATGCAATTGATGTCAATACAGGCGAACACGTTACAAAGGATTCTTTACATAAGAATGAAATTGCCGTCTGCGAACTGTTGCTGACAGAAGGCATTGTTGTAGATTTGTTTGCAAAGCACAAGACACTGGGTGAACTGATTTTGATTGACCGTGTAACCAATATGACTTCTGCATGCGGTGTTGTAGAAGCAGTTGCAGAAAAGGTGACAAACGGTACAGAAAAGGCATCCTTCCATCTGAATGATTTGACTGCAAGAGGCGATATCTTTGAGGAATTCTATTATGATACCAGCAGCTTGAATGTCTTGAAGTATCAGCCAGTTAACCGGACTTATACCGTCGGCGATGAAATTCCGGTTAGCGGAGAAAGCTACCAGTATCCGGATAGCTTTGATATTATCGTTTTGCGGGATCAGGTTGCTGTACGGGTACGGGATAAGAAAATCACTGCCATTTTGCCGGCAGCAAATTATGTTTATGACCATGTTCCGGTTATCAACGGCAGAGGTTTTGCCGTATTGGCAGATTCTAACGAACAGGTACAGCAGTTCTTACAGGAATATGCTGCAACCAATGAAGCTGACCAGACAGCGTTCTTTGCAAAATGGGTGCGGTTTGATACTTACAGAAAGGTTATTTTCCCACAATAAGGAAGCAAACCAACCATGGAACAGAAATAAGAATTGCCATGCGAATCCGCATGGCAATTTCTGCAAAAAACAGAGAAGCGGTGAAGAAAATGGGAAAGCGAACTTATGGCGCAGAATATGGCTTTCAGACACGGGCAGTACACACTGGAAATGATGTGGATGCAGAAACCGGAGCAATTAAACGCCCGATTACCATGGCAAATAGCTATGAATTGCCATATGACCCAAGCGATTTAAACTGGAGCAGTGCCGGAAAGAATCTGTATACCAGAAACGGTGGCTCGAATCAGCAATACTTGCAGGAAAAGCTTGCATCGTTAGAGGGCGGAGAAGATTGCATGGTATTGGCAAGCGGCGTTGCTGCCCTGTCCGGATTATTTTTTGCTCTGCTGCAAAGCGGTGACCATGTTATTTTTTCCAGTGTCACTTATATCGCCGTTTATCGGCTGCTGAACGAACTGTTCAACAACAAATTTCAGGTGGAAACCACCATTGTGGATACTTCTGATTTGGATGCGATTTGCAAGGCAATTCGTCCAAATACGAAACTGATTCACATTGAAACGCCAGGAAATCCAACCCTGACAGTTTCCGATATTCGTGCGATTGCAGAAATTGCCCATGAACATGACATTCTATTGTCAGTAGATAATACATTTGCTTCTCCGTATAACCAGCGACCGATTGAACTGGGAGCAGATTTCACCATTGAGAGCTTAACCAAATACATCAATGGACACGGCGATGCCATGGGCGGAGCAATCATCGGCAAGAAAGAATATTTGGATTTGATTCGTGCACAGTCACAGGTCAACTTAGGGGCAACCATCAGCCCATTCAATGCATGGTTGATTATGCGTGGTTCTGTAACGCTGCCGCTGCGAATGAAACAGCACAACGAAAATGCAATGAAAGTGGCAAACTACTTGAAAACTGTTCCGGGTGTACGGTTTGTTGCTTATCCGGGATTGGAAGATGACCCCGGTCATGAAATTGCAAAGAAGCAGATGCAGCCCGGATATGGTGGTGTTTTGTCGTTTGGATTGAAAGCAGACCATGACACCCATAACCGTTTTGTCAGTCACTTGAACGTGATTACCTCGGCAGTTTCTCTGGGACATGATGAAAGTTTGATTGTCTTTTTGGGCGAAAATGACGAGCGGCAGTATCTTTATCCGGAAGCCTTTCATGATGGATTTTTCCGGTTCAGTGTCGGCATTGAAGATGCAGAAGATATTATTGCAGATTTACAGCAAGCATTGGAACAGGAAGGATTGCTGTAAGTTAGCGATGTTTATGAGAAAAACGAGCAGGGAACTGCAACCCTGCCCGTTTTTTGTCGGATAAAATCCTTGCAAGTTCCAGAAAAATATGCTATAATCAAAGAAAATCCCGTTAATCGGAGGAGGATTGCACCCTTGTTAAATCAATTTTCGAGAACAGAATTGCTTTATGGGAAAGCTGTCATGGAGCATTTTCAAAAGAGCCGGGTTGCTGTGTTTGGTATTGGCGGCGTTGGCGGATATGCCGTGGAGGCGTTGGCACGCAGCGGCATTGGTACGCTAGATTTGATTGATGATGATAAAGTTTGTATTACAAACCTGAATCGGCAGCTGTTTGCCCTGCGGAGCACCGTTGGCAAGTATAAAGTAGATGCTGCTGCGGAACGGATTCAAGATATTTGCCCGTCCACGGTGGTACATCGGCATAAGTGCTTTTATTTGCCGGAAACGGCTGACCAGTTTGATTTTCGGCAGTATGATTATGTCATTGATGCAATTGATACCGTAACCGGAAAGCTGGAAATTATTCAGCAGGCAAAAAATGCAGGAGTTCCAGTGATTTCTGCAATGGGAGCTGGAAACAAGTTAGACCCAACAGCTTTTCGGGTTGCAGACATCTATGAAACAAAAATGTGTCCGCTGGCAAGAGTCATGCGGAATGCTTTGCGGAAACGTGGCATTAAAAGCTTAAAAGTGGTTTATTCCGAAGAACAGCCTCGCCGCCCGTTGGATGATTCGGAAAATTCTTGCCGGACACAGTGCGTTTGTCCGCCGGGAACGGTTCGGAAATGTACCGTTCGGAGAGATATTCCGGGTTCGACTGCGTTTGTTCCGTCTGTTGTAGGGCTGATCGTTGCCGGAGAAGTGCTGAACGATTTGGCTGCACAGGTGGAAGAATAATTTTATTTGAGATGCCTTTGAAAAGGAAGTGACATTTGTCATCGAAACTGATGACATTTGACACTTCCTTTTTTGTTGGATTGGTTCTATAATAAGATAGTAAACCATTCACAGCCATTCGGAGGGACAAATATGGAACAAGTTGTTGTAAAAATTGACAATCTGGTCAAGCGATACAAGGAACTCATTGCACTGGATCATTTTTCATTGGAGATTCGCGAGGGGGAGATTTTTGGGTTGTTAGGGCCGAACGGCTCTGGAAAAACAACGACCATCAATTGTCTGCTTTCTCTGCTTTCGTTTGACAAAGGCAAGATTGAGATTTTTGGAAAAGAAATGTCACCAGTTCAATACGACATCAAGCGGCAAATTGGTGTGATTATGCAGAATGTGGCAGTTTTTCAGGAGTTGACCGTTTATGAAAACATCGATTATTTTTGTGGACTATATATTCGGGATAAGGCAACTCGAAAACAGTATGTCATGGATGCGGTTCATTTTACCGGACTGGAAAAATTTCTGAAATTCTATCCAAAAAAGCTTTCTGGAGGTTTGCTGCGGCGGTTAAATATTGCCTGTGGCATTGCACACAAACCAAAGCTGATTATTTTGGACGAACCAACCGTTGCGGTTGACCCACAGAGCCGAAATCAAATTTTAGAGGGCATTCAAAAGTTGAACGCAAACGGGGCGACAATTATTTACACCTCGCATTATATGGAGGAAGTCGAGCAGATTTGCACACGCATTGCAATTATGGATCAGGGAAAGAAAATCGCAGAGGGAACAAAAGAAGAACTCAAGCAGATTATCAAGAATACCGAAACGATTACCATTGAAGTTCCCATGTTGCCGGAAAGCGTCTTGCAATCCATAAAGGCGTTGGAACACGTTTATCAGGTGACCTATGAACAAGAAGAATTAAAAGTTTACTGTTCCGGTGGTATGCATAATCTGGTTGATGTTCTGCACATTTTACAGGAGCAGCAAATTGCAATTGGTCGAGTTTATACGACCCTGCCGACTTTGAATGATGTCTTTTTGGAGATTACCGGAAAAGCACTGCGGGATCAGGAGGGATAAAGCAATGTTCTGGCATAATTTAAAATATGAAGTGTTGAGCGGCTTGCGGGTAAAAGATGTATTATTCTGGTTGATTTTGTTTCCCATCGTCCTTGCAACATTTTTCAAAATCGCATTCGGGAGTATCTACGAAAAAACAACACTCTTTTCGACCATTCCCGTGGCAGTGGTCGAAACAACGGAACAGCCAGTCTTGCATACAGTATTAGACAATCTGGAATCCGAGAAAGAACCGCTGTTTGCGGTGACTTATACCGATGAACAGACCGCATTATCTTTGCTGAAAGAACAAAAAGTGGACGGTATTCTTTACGCTGGAGAAACCTTGTCGCTCAGTTTTTCCGAAAACGGTGTGGAACAGACCATTATCAAATCTTTTGCGGAACAATATCAGATTCAAAAGGCGGTGATTCAGCAGACGATGCAGACCGCTCCGGAAAAAATGGAAGCAGTGATTGCCGCTTTGAATGATACTGTAGTAGGCAATCAAAAAATTTCTATGACTTCTGGCAATCCGGATGCAACCACCAACTATTTTTATAATCTGCTTGCGATGGTGGCAATGTTTGGCTCTTTAACGGGTATGCATATTGCCATCAATGGACAGGGGAATCTTTCCGCATTGGGAGCACGAAAATGCTGTTCTCCAACGCCAAAATTAGTGAGTCAGTTGGCGTGCTTGGTCGGCAGCTATATTTTGCAGACCGTCTGCATGAGCATTGCGGTTACTTATTTGGTATTTGTATTAAAGGTGCAGTTTGTCGGAAATATTGGATTGATTTATCTTTCTGCAATTCTCAGCGGATTGTTCGGCGTTTCTCTTGGTTTTTCAATTGGTTCATTCGGAACGCTGCAACAGGGGGCAAAAATTGGAATTGCAATGACATTTTCGATGCTGAGTTGTTTTTGCAGCGGCTTAATGGCATCTGGCATTCGTCCATATCTGGCAGAACACGTTCCGCTGTTTCATTCCATCAATCCAGCATCGTTGATTTGTGATTTATTTTATTGCCTGAATATGGATGGCAATTATCAACGGTATCTGGTGAAATTGGGGACGATTTTAGGAATGTCGGTGCTCTGTACCATGATTGGATTTTTACTGACAAGGAGGCGGAAATATGCAAGTCTTTAAGGCGTTTTTGCGGATTCTGCGAAAAAAGCTGCCAACTGCAATGATTTGGGTGGTTGTGTTTTTGATTATCGCAGTTGGTGTGACCACGAACAACAGTAGTCCCTTTTCCTTTACAGAAAATCAATTTAATATCTGCGTATTTGATGAAGACCAGACACCAGAAAGTCAAGCACTGGTTGCTTATTTGGGAAAGCATCATAACCTCGTTTCCGTCAAGCAGGAGCAGGATACCATCTTAGATATGCTTTATGATGGACGAATTGACTATGCCATGACGATTGCAAAAGGCTATGCAGAAAATTTGCAAGCTGGCAAGACGGATACGCTATTCACCCATTATTATTTAGATGACCGCTATGCAAATACCTTATTGGACAGTACACTTTCTGAATACGTGAAAACCGTATTGGCATATGAAACAAGCGGATTATCCTGTATGGATGCGATTTCATCGGCAGAAGCGGTGCTTTCTGAGGAAATTTCTGTGAACAGCGACCCGTTTGCAGAAACAGCGAATCCAGCTGCCCACAATGAAAGTTTCAGCTATTATTTTCAGTATTTGCCTTATATTTTCCTGTCTGTGTTAATTGCAGCACTTTCTCCTACCTTGATTGCACTGCAAAAGCAAGACATTCGCAACCGTACGAACTGTTCTTGCTTATCTTCCAGTTCGCAGACGTTGCAAATGCTGCTGGGCAGCGGATTATTTGTACTATTTGTCTGGTTGATTTTTATGGTTGCAGCAGTCTGGTTCAATGGCGGTATGGTTACCGGAAAACTTTGGTATGCGATATTAAACAGCTTTGTATTTTACTGGTAGCCGCTGCCATTGCGATTTTGTTATCAGCAGCAGCCCCCAGTGATACGGTTTTGAATGTCTGGAATCAGGTCATCGGCTTGGGCATGAGTTTTTTGTGTGGGATTTTTGTTCCGCAGTCGATGTTAAGTGATAGCGTTTTAAAAGCAGGGCAGTTTTTACCGGCATATTGGTATGTTCGGGCAAATAATATGCTGTTTGGAATTTCCGGTGAAGTATTTCAAACACGGACATTTCTCCAGTATCTTGGCGTAGAATGCCTATTTGCAGTGGCATTGTTTGCATTGATTTTTGCCGTGCAGAAAGCCAAGCATGACCGTTCCAATATTTGAATCTCAACATATAAAAAAATCAGGAAAAGGATGCTCCAGCGGCATCCTTTTTTGTTTCTAAAAAGTGCTTGACCCTATCCTCAAAATGTGCTATACTTTATTAAGATTCATTATCAGGAACAATTCCGTGTTTGTACCAATCAGGAGGGCTTTATCATGAAAGAACAGAAAATTGCAGATGGTATTGTGTATATTGGCGTGAACGACCGAACTATTGACTTATTTGAAAGTCAATATGTCGTTCCGAATGGTGTTTCGTATAATTCTTATTGTATTTTAGATGAAAAAATTGCCATCATGGATACCGTTGATTATCGGATGTCTGGCGAATGGCTGATGAATTTGGACGCTGTTTTGCAGGGAAAAGTACCGGATTATTTGATTATTTCCCACTTAGAGCCAGACCATGCCGGAACGATTGCAGAATTTGTTGCCCAGTATCCGCAGGTTACACTCGTCGGCAATGCAAAAACATTTGCAATGCTGCCAAACTTTTTTGATTTGAAAGACCAGCCAAAGTTGACCGTTGCAGAGGGTGATACGCTTTCGCTCGGTGTACATACGTTACAATTCTTTATGGCACCAATGGTGCATTGGCCGGAAGTTATGGTCGAATACGAGCAGAAAGAAAAGATTCTGTTTTCTGCGGATGGCTTTGGAAAATTTGGTGCATTGGATACAGAAGAACCGTGGGATGAAGAGGCACGCCGATACTATTATAATATTGTTGGAAAATATGGTGCACCGGTGCAGGCATTGCTGAAAAAAGCTGCAAAGTTGAATATTGCAAAAATCTGCCCACTGCATGGCCCAGTTCTGACAGAAGATTTAGGGCACTATCTGGAAAAATACAACCTTTGGAGTACTTACCAACCAGAAGAACACGGCGTTTTGATTGCTCATGCGTCTATTCATGGAAATACCGCAAAAGCAGCAGAATTGTTAGCAGATTTGCTGCTGCGAGAGGGCGAAACTGTTGCCGTTGTGGATTTGGCACGGGATGACATGGCGGAAGCTGTTGCAAATGCCTTTCAATATGACCGGATGGTCTTGGCAGCAGCCAGCTATGATGGCGGATTGTTCCCACCAATGGAAGAATTTTTACTGCACTTGAAGGCAAAGTCTTTCCAGAATCGAACCGTTGCTCTGATTGAGAATGGTTCTTGGGCACCGTGTGCAAAAAAGTGCATGGCAAATGTTTTGAATGAAATGAAAAAGATTACAGTTTTGGAACAGACTGTCACGATTCGTTCCACTATAAAACCAGAAACAGAATCGCAGCTGCAAGCTTTGGCAGAAGCCATTCGGAAGGCATAACGAATGCAGGTACAGGAAATTTTACAGCAGCTGGATACACTTCTGAAAAATAGCCATTTGCAGGAAGCAGATGTATTTTTAAAGAAACAGATTGCAGTGGCAGAACAGGCAGAAGATTGGGAAACCGCTTTGACTCTCTATAATGAACAAATCGGATTTTTTCGAGATTGCGGACGGTTTCCGGAATCGCTTGCAGTTGGAGAAAAAGCCTTGGAATGTGTGGGAAAGCTGCATCTAAAACAGACCATTGCCCATGCAACCACGCTGCTGAATGTTGCCAATGCACAGCGAGCAGCTGGTATGCAGAAAGCTGCTCTGAACAGTTATCAGCAAGTGAAACAGCTTTATGATGCATTGCTTTCGCCAACAGATGGCAGAGTTGCAAGCTATTATAACAATTTAAGTTTGCTGTATCAAGAAATGGGCGACTGGGAAGCGTCTTGCACGGCACTGGAACAAGCATTGCAAATTGTTACACAGCAACCTGGTCAAGAGGGACGAGTTGCCATCTCTAAGACCAACTTGGCAAGTTCTTTGCTGCATTTGCATCGAGTACAGGATGCTTTACCGTTGTTGAAATCTACGTTGTCTTTTTTTGCCGGGCTAAGTCCCTCTGATTTTCACTATTCTGCTGCGTTGGCAGCAATGGCAGATGCACAATATCAGCTACAAGACTATGAACAGGCAGTGTGGTATTACGAAGCTGCCCTTTCAGAAATGGAATTGCACATGGGACGAGGGGCTGCCTATCAGATTGTGCAGGAAAATGCTGACCATGCCTATGAAAAGCTAGGCGGGAAGCCAATTAGAAAAGGATTGGAACTTTGCCGGCAGTATTATGAAACCTTTGGAAAGCCAATGTTGCAACGAATGTTTCCCGATATTTGGGAGCAATTGACCATCGGACTGGCTGGAGAGGGTTCAGAATGTTTCGGCTATGATGATGCCTATTCCCAAGACCATGATTTCGGAGCAGGATTTTGTATCTGGGTGTCGGATGAGATGGCAGAAGAGCAAATTGCGGCGTTGCAGCAGGCATATAACCGCTTGCCAAAAACATATTGTGGAATTACCAGAAAAACAATGCCGCAAGGCGAGCATCGGGTTGGTGTTTGCCGGACATCTGATTTTTATCAGCGGTTGCTCGGCGTTCCAGGTGTTCCAAAGACGGAACAAGAGTGGCTGCAAATCGAAGAAGCCCAGCTGGCTGCTGCAACGAATGGAATGCTTTTTAAAGATAGCAATCAGGCGTTTTCTAAAATTCGCAACCAATTGCAGCAAGGCTATCCAGAAGCCGTTCGGCTGCGGAGGTTGGCTCAGGAAACTGCATGGATGGCACAGCGTGGACAATATAATGTCCCACGGCTTTTGCAGCGGAATGACAAGTTGACAACGATGCTTGCTTTTTCGCATTTTGCAGAAAGTGCAATGCGAGCGGCTCATCTCTGTGCACGGAGCTATGCACCTTATTATAAGTGGCTGCTGCATAGTACGGAACAATTACCGCAGGGAGCAGAACTTGCAGCATTGCTGCAAAAAAGTACAACACTGCCCTTGGAACAATGGGAAACGGAAATCATTGCACCTGTTTGTGCAATCATTGCAAGACAGATGAAAGAACAGGGCATTTCCACACAGGAGGAATCCTATATGCAAGTACACGCAGAAGCAGCTGCACAGCAAGCGGCCTTACTGGAACAAAAAGAAGTATTGGTTGAAAAAATTGCCCGACTGGAATTTTCAGAGTTTGACAAGGTGAAAAATGAAGGTGTTCGGGCAGGTTGTCAAGACGACTGGGAAACCTTTTCGATTATGCGAAAAAGTCAGTATCTCACATGGGAATTGCCTATGCTGGAACAATATTGGGCTGAATTGCAGAATGCCAGTCAGCGTGGTTGGAATCTGTTGACGGAAAAATATGCCCGTATGATGGCATCTACTGCCCCAGAAGCTTATGCGGCTCTGAAAAAAGAACTTCCGCCCGTTTCAGAACAAAAGCAAGCACTTTGTGAGGCAATTGTTTCGATTCAAGTGAGTTGGATGGAAGATTTTGCAAAGCAGTATCCCAATCTTGCTGGGCAGGCACGCAAGATTCACACATCAGAAGATACCGAATGGCAGACATCCTATGAAACATATCTCAGGGGAGAACTGCTGACATATTCGGAAGACCTGCTGCAAGCATATGGAGCGTGGATTGTAAAACTTTATCGAGCAGGAAAAAATCTGGCGGAACAGATTATGACCAACACCATCCATTTTTATCAATATTCATCGTTGGAGGCAGCAGAAAAACAAGTACAAAAATAAGACTTTACAACTGCAATCATTTGTTATAGGATGGAAAAAGTCCAGCAGATCCGCTGGGCTTTTTTCACGTTTTTTATTTAAAATGAAGGAGGTATTTCACCCATGCATACTGCAAAAAAACAATATGAAATGGATATGTGCAGCGGTCCGATCCTGCGGAAAATGCTGATGTTTGCACTGCCGCTGATGCTGTCCAGTATTTTGCAATTGCTGTTCAATGCAGCCGATATTGTGGTAGTCGGAAAGTTTGCTGGAGATAATGCATTGGCAGCGGTTGGCTCAAATACCGCACTGATTAATTTGTTGACGAATTTATTTGTAGGGTTTTCGATTGGTGCAAATGTTACAGCAGCTCGACATTATGGAGCAAAATGTGAGAAAGACTTGGAAGAAACTGTTCACACTTCCATTGCAATGAGTTTTGCAAGCGGTCTTTTGCTGATGATTGTCGGCTTGATTGGAGCAAAACAATTTTTGATTTGGATGCAGACACCGGAAGAAGTGTTATCGCTGGCAACGCTCTATCTGCATATTTATTTTATCGGGATGATTCCCAACATGGTCTATAACTTTGGCAGTGCCTTGTTGCGTTCGGTAGGAGATACTCGCCGACCGCTATATTACTTGACCTTTGCCGGTTGTGTAAATGTTGTTTTGAATCTGCTGACTGTCATTGTTCTGCATTTGGATGTTGCAGGGGTTGCCATTGCCACTGTCATTTCAGAAACGATTTCTGCCGTTTGGTTTTACGCTGTATGTGTAAGGAACAGGGGGCAATGCACTTGCAGTGGAGCAAACTGCGGATTCACCGTGGAAAGATGCTGCAAATCATGAAAATCGGGATTCCAGCAGGGTTTCAGGGCGTTGTATTTGCTCTTTCCAATGTTGTCATTCAATCGTCTGTCAATCTGTTTGGAAATATTGTGGTAGCCGGAAATTCAGCTGCTGCAAATATTGAAGGATTTGTTTATATGGCGATGAATGCTTTTTATCAAGCGACGATTTCCTTTACCAGTCAAAATTATGGTGCAGGAAAATATAACCGCATCAATCGAATTTTATTGACTGGTCAAGGCTGTGTCATTGTTGTTGGTGTTGTATTGGGAAATCTTGCGGTTTTGTTTGGGCATCAGCTGCTTCATATTTATTCCAGTAATCCCGATGTCATTGCAGCCGGAATGGTGCGTTTGCATATTATTTCTGCAACGTATGCCCTATGTGGGATTATGGATGTTATGGTCGGATCGTTGCGTGGCTTGAATTATTCTGTTTTACCGATGGTGGTTTCCTTGGTGGGAGCTTGTGGATTGCGGTTGGTTTGGATCGCAACCGTCTTTCAGATGCCGGAATTTCACACCGTGCAAGTTGTATATCTGTCTTATCCGATTACTTGGATTATCACGCTATCGACGCATATTCTCTGTTACTGTATCATCAAGCGGCGACTAACGAAAAAACTTGCTTTGCAACCAGCTGTCAATTGAGAAAGCAAGAACCTTTTTACAGCTGTTGGAATACAATACAGTAAAACCATTGAATGGGAGGCACACGCCATGAAAATTGTAGTGGTGAAAACACCTAAACTGTTAACCGGAATTTTTCGGTTGGTTTTTAAAGTGAAACGGGCAGAACCAGAGTCCGACAGCTGAACAGAAATGAACATAGGGAAAAAACACTGTGGTCAATTTGACCATGGTGTTTTTGTTTTCATATCAAAAAACATTTCAATATGCCGGAAGTATCGGGAATTTTGACGATTTCCTAACAAATTATTTTATCTTGGACATACTTTCTTGCTTGATTTTTGGAACTTCGTTTGCTAAACTGTATGGTGGTTAGTTTGCACTAATGAGAAAAGGAGAATGATTGTTATGCTGCGAAAATGGATGCTTGCCCTCTGTTTTTGTTTGGGAATTTTTGGTTGCGGCTGTGCAGAAACGACTTCTGATGAATCTAGTACCGCCAGTTCGGAAGCGACCACTGCAACTACACAATCTACGGATGAAAAGACAACCCGAGATTTGTTTGCAATGGATACTTACATCACATTAACTGCCTACGGGAACAATGCAGAAGCAGGAATTTCCGCAGCAGAAGCCTGTATTCAGGATTTAGATGCCCGGCTTTCTACGGGAAACACTGAAAGCGAGATTGCAAAGTTAAATGCAACGGGTTCTGGAACGCTTTCCGAAGATACCAGTGCCATTTTGCAGGAGGCAATCACGTTGTATCAGGATACAGACGGAGCATTCAATCCGTTGATGTATCCGATTATGCAGGCATGGGGATTTCCAACACATGAATACCGTGTGCCGGAGGATTCAGAGATTCAGTCGCTGTTGCAGTTGACAGACCCTTCTAAGATGCAGTTTTCAGCAGAAATGGGAGAAGTTTCTTTTTCTGTTTCCGGAATGGAATTGGATTTGGGTGGCATTGCAAAGGGTTATACCTCTTCTGCAATGATGGATTGTTTCCGTTCCAACGGCGTTACCAGTGGAATGGTCAGCTTGGGCGGAAATGTACAAACCATCGGAACAAAACCGGATGGTAGCCTTTGGAAAGTGGCAATTCAGAATCCAACTGCTGAAGAAGATGCCGATTTTCTCGGCATTTTAGAAACAAATGACTGTGCTGTGATTACATCAGGGGGATACGAACGCTATTTTGAAGAAAATGGCGTGCGGTATCATCATATCATGGATCCTGCAACTGGAAAACCAGCGAAAAGTGATTTGACTTCAGTGACGATTATCAGTGAAAATGGAACATTGGCGGATGGACTTTCTACCGCTTTGTTTGTAATGGGATTGGATAAAGCAATTGCCTATTGGCAGGCACACGCTTCAGAATTTGATGCAGTTCTTTGCACAGAAGACGAAACATTGTATGTCACAGATGGCATTCAGGATGCTTTTTCCGCCAATTATCCATGTGAAATCATTCAACAGAAGGGAGCAGAATCATAATGCAGGGGAAACATACACCTTGGGCATCGCTGTTCGGATTTTTACCAGCAGCAATTTTGGCAGCATTTGTAACAATATCGCTGCACGATTATACTGCACCGATTTTCTCGGTGGAACAGGAAGATACGGCAGTTTCTACGCAGGAAATCACTGCGAATGGGAAAAAATCCAGTTCTAAAACAGCAGCTGTTACAACAAAGGCAGCTCCAACGGTAGAGCCGTTAGCAGAACAGAATGACGGTTATAAAGATGGAACTTATACAGGCTCTGGAACGGGCTTTTCTGGACCGATTACGGTGCAGGTTGTCATTGAGGGCGGAAAGATTACCGATATTACTATTGTCAGCACAACTGATGACAGTCCCTATATTGACAATGCTTCCGCTTTGCTGAAAACCATTATTGCAACCCAGAGCACCAATGTAGATACGGTTTCCGGTGCAACTTACAGTTCTGTTGGGTTAATCTCTGCTGTTCGGGATGCGTTGCAAAAGGCTGGTGGCAGCAGTGCAGGGGATTCGGCTCTCCCATCGTTAGCCGCAGCTAACAGCAATGTGTCTGGAGATGCCCCTTCTATTTCTGCTGTTTCTGAACCGTCTTCTTATCGGGATGGAACATACGTCGGAACAGGCAGTGGATTTGCTGGAGCAATTACGGTACAAGTTACTGTGTTTGACGGAAAAATTTCGGATATATCTGTATTGAGTGCCAGCGATGACAGTCCTTATCTGGACAATGCAATGTCCCTGCTGAATAATATTATTGCTTCTAACAGCACCAATGTGGATACCGTTTCTGGTGCAACCTTTAGCTCCGTGGGATTGATTGAAGCAGTTCGGAATGCGTTGGCAAATGCCGGAGCAGATAGCGGAAACAATTCAGAAGAAACTACGCCAGTAGAAGTGCCAAAGGGCAGATTCCCATATCCAGATGGTGTTTACATAGGCAGTGGAGAAGGATACCGAGGAGAAACAACAGTAGCAGTTTCATTAAAAGATGGAACGATTGATAATATTATGGTCATGAACACAGAAGATGATGCTGCTTATTTCAAGCGGGCAGAATCATTGCTGAAACAGGTATTACAGCAGCAGACAACGGATTTGGATGCCATCAGTGGGGCAACTTTTAGTTCAGATGGCATTTTAGAGGCGATTGCTGACGCATTGGAGCAGGCAAAGCAAGCCAATTCTGGCAATCAGACCACAACAGTGACCACAGCCCCAGCAGAAACCACAACAGCAACAGTAGTAACGACAAAACCGGCAGAAACGGCAGAACCGACACCATCTTTATACATCGACGGGGAATATATCGGCTCTGCGTCTTGTTATCCGGATAATGACGAAGACTTTTTGCCTTATGATTTGACTGTGAAAGTCTGCATTGAGAACGACCAAATTATTTCCATTACAGATGTGGAAGGATTTGGTGCAGACTATGACACTGCGAATGATTGGTATATTGACCGAGCATTGAACGGAACAAAGAAAATTTCTGGCATTGCTGCACAGATTTTAGCAGCACAGACAACGGATGTAGATGCGGTTTCTGGTGCAACTTGTTCTTCAGACGCAATATTAGCTGCCGTACAAGATGCGTTGCAGCAGGCATTACGGGAGGGATAAGCGGATGCAATTCTGGATTAAATTATGCAATTGTGTGTTAGTGATTGGGTTGCTGTTTGGCTATCAGGCAATTCAAAATCACCGTACACAGGAGGAAGAGATTGCAAAGCTGGAAGCACAGCTACAACAGCAAGCTACAGCCTCGGAAGATACAGAAGCTGTGGATTCTCCCTATCAAGACGGCGTTTATGAGGGGGAAGCACAGGGTTATGGCGGAACAGTTGCTGTAGAATTGACCATTGAAAATGGGAAATTTACGGATTTGACGGTTGTTTCAGCGGAAAAAGAAGATGCTGCCTATTTTGATGCAGCAAGCAGCTTGCTGGATACGATTCTAGAAGAGCAGTCCACGGATGTGGACACTGTAAGCGGTGCAACATTTAGTTCAAATGGGATTATTCATGCGACAGAAGACGCATTGAGAAAGGCGGAGAAATCAGAATGAAGAAAAAAATCATTCCAGCAAAAAAGCTGCACGCTTACATTCGAGCAGCGATTCAAGTCGTGTTTTTTATATTTTTTCCATCTGCCTTTACCACTGCTTTTTCTGCAATTAAAAGCATTTTTACACAGATTGGCAGTCAAGCACCAATTGCATGGAGTTCGTTCCTGACAGTCTGCTTGGCACTCTGTGCATTTACAATTATATTTGGACGGTTTTTCTGTGGATATGCCTGTGCATTCGGTTCATTGGGCGATGCCGTTCGAAGTCTTTATGTTTTCCTCTGCAAAAAATGCAAGAAGAAGCCGATTACTTGGAAACCAAAAAAATTGCCACTGCATTTCCTGAAATACGGCATTTTGTTGGTTGTAGGATGTCTTTGCTTTACAGGTGTATACAGCGATTTAAAGGGCTGGAATCCGTGGGATGTCTTTTCCATGCTGCGAGCAGGAAATGTTCATCTGGGCGGTTATTGGCTCGGTATCCTCTTATTAGCTGGCATTCTTGTAGGCATGGCACTTTGTGATCGGTTTTTCTGCCGGTTTTTGTGCCCAATGGGAGCAGTTTTTTCTTTATTGCCCATGCTGCCGATTTTCTCTGTACGGAGAAAGCAGGAACAATGTGCAAAAGGGTGTTCTGCTTGTACACGTTGTTGCCCAGCAGATTTAACCCTTCCGGAAGCAGGCAGCTGGTCTGTAAATGGAGCGTGTTTTCAGTGTCAAAAATGCGTGGATATTTGTCCGAAGAAGAATGCCCACAGCGGAATTGGCAAGCTGAGAGGCAATGAAATTTGGTTTACCATTTTGCGTGCAGTTGTTCTTGGTGTGGTGCTGGTATTAGCAGGTATTTAAAAAATAAGTAATTAGAATTTCAATCAGTTTTTTGTCGTTTGTTTCATAGCTTTTGTGGAAAATGGAGAAGAATCAAAAACTGCTTGACTTTTTACAATTGGCATGATATACTGCATATGATTAAAATTGTCGACTATAAAGCAGAAAGTTAGTGGGTGCTAATGACAAAAATACAAATTCGAAAACAGCAAATTCTTGTAATTGGCATATTTCTTTTTCTGTTGCTGGCAGGAATTTTGGGCAGTTATTTTGTGCTGTATCGTTCGATTCCGCATCGAGTTGTTGTAATTTCTCAGGATGGAAAAGAAGTGCAGCGGATTGCAATGGATACGGTAAAAAATCCCCATATCATTGAAATTACGGGCGAAGATGGTGCATGGAATCGAGTTTGGATTTCGGAAGACAGTGTAAAGATGGAATCGGCAAGCTGTCCGGATGGGCTTTGTGTGCATCAAGGAGCGATTTCAGACGGGCTGTTGCCCATTGTCTGCCTGCCAAATAAAGTGCAGATTCAAATTATTGAGGATAATAATGAGGAATCATCAGAAACGGAGGAGTTTGATGCAAAAGTCGGTTAAACATCTGGTAACCCTTGCTATGTTTACGACCATGGCACTGGTGATTTTCGTTGTAGAAGCACAGATTCCCGTTCCTGTTCCGATTCCGGGCATCAAGCTGGGACTTGCAAATATTATCACGCTGTTTGTCTTACAGAAATATCGGGTGCGAGATGCACTTGCAGTTTTGGTTCTGCGGATTTTCTTAGGGTCATTATTTACTGGGACACTGATCAGCTGCTTATATTCATTGAGTGGCGGTTTGTTGTGCCTGATTGGTATGGCATTGTTGTGTCGTTTGTTACGGAATCGGTATTTGTGGTTTGTCAGCGTTTGTGGTGCGATTCTGCACAACATCGGGCAAATTCTTGCAGCCATGTTGGTGATGCAGACCACACAGGTGATTTGGTACTTGCCATTCTTGTTGATTAGTGGTTGTGTAACAGGTTTATTTACTGGGCTGGCAGCAACTTATCTGATTCGACACTGGAAACGAACGGAATCTGCAAAGCAGAAAAAGAACGAAACAAAGACGATTTCAGCGGAACATCTTGCCTAAAGGCAATCCGCTGAACCATTTCTTTTTTCAAGAATGGGTTAGTGTTCAATAACTTCTGGAATCGCTCAGAAAATTGAAAAAATGTAAAAAATGTTTCTATTTGGTTAGTTTATGCTAACTTTTTATATGGCATAGTTTTCCTACTGTGGTAGGTTGCTATAGATTGATATTTTATGGAGGGTACTTATGAGAAAGCACACACAAATTCGAATTGCCAGTGCTGCAATGGCGACACTCTTGGCAGCAACACAAATTGCAATGCCATTTCCGGCAGTTTGGAATTGTCAAGAAATGTGCAGTCGGGGAATACCCAAAATCATGGATAGGCAGGAGTCAGGCGGCGTGATGCGAGAGTTGCTTTGAAGTTCTTAATGCCACAGGTGGGAGGCCACCTGCATTGAAGCTGTTTATCCTTTGCGTATTGTAGTAGCCGAAGATGTATCGGAAGATAACAGTTTTGACTTCTTCACGCTTCATTCGATATGTAGGTATCTGATACAGTTTTTCTTTTTTCAGTGTGGCAAAGAAGCTCTCCATACGGGCATTATCGTAGCAATGGGCAGTACCGCTAAGGCTCTGGATGAGCCCGTTTGTAACAAGTTCCCTACGGAAGGCATAGCTTGTATCAATGCAGGAGCCACGGTCACTGTGAAGGACAGTTCCATCGAGCCTGCCGTACTTCTCACGCAGCTGTTTTACGGTGTCTATGCAGAGTTCCTTTTTCATATTATCACGCATTTCAAGAGCGACGATCTCGCCGTTGAAGCAGTCGAGAATCGGCGAAACATAGAGTTTCCCGTCAGCGCATTGAACCTCGGTGATATCGGTCAGCAGCTTTTTCAGCGGCTTGTCTGCGCTGAAATTTCTTTTGATCAGATTCTCTCTGTTCTGAGTTTCAGTATCAGCTTTTGTGATACCATGAGGTCTGCGATGCCTGTGGATAAGCCCTGCTTCGCTCATAGTACGATATACTGTTCTGAGGCTGACGTGAGTGCCTTTCTGGGCAAGAGCTGCCTGCATCCTTCTGACACCGTAATTCTTGTTGTCAGGATGCTCTGAAAGAATTCCCTGTATTTTGACTAGAAGAAGCTGCCTTGCACCGAGCTTGCCCTGATTTCTGAGCCAGCAATAATAGCCTGATTCGCTGATTTTCAGAAATCTGCATATTGCTTTCGCTCCGTACTTGTTACGGAACTCATTGACGAACAGGTGGCGCTCACTTGTCTTTACTTCTTCCGGTCTTTTGCGAAAAAACCGAGTGCGTCCTTGAGAATATCATTTGCTTTGCGAAGCTCGGCATTTTCACGCTCGAGCTCTGTAATACGCAGTTTTGCTTCATCATCGGTCATCTGATACTTCTTAGCTTTGGCAGCGGCATTTCGCTTTGCACGCCAGTCTGAGAGTGTGTAATACTGGATTCCTAATTGCTGTGCAGCCTTTTTCAGTCCGATCTCATCCGAGAGCTTTAACGCTTCTTCTTTGAATTCTTTACTGTACTTCATAGTCGTTTTCCCTTTCTGG
>OGOG01001491.1_pt1 | contig 22722 bp, 14 predicted proteins | sample 1552581 | NCBI WGS metagenome assembly OGOG01 (sample SAMEA2580152, study PRJEB22360) | human gut metagenome | biome: human gut; feature: human-associated habitat; material: faeces | place: Denmark | collected 2008/2010 | reverse complement strand
ATCAGAAGGTATTGCAAAGGTGATTCCGGCAGTAGCGGGATTCTGGTTTGGCATTTTATTTTTGCTGCTGCTTGATCATGTGATCCCGCATCTGCATATGAACAGCAAAGAAGCAGAAGGCATTCCGGCACGCTTAAAAAAGACAACCATGCTGGTTTTTGCAGTGACGCTGCATAACATTCCGGAGGGAATGGCTGTCGGGGTTGTTTATGCTGGCGTGTTGTATGGGCATCAGGCTTCGATTACTGCCGCCGGAGCACTGGCATTGTCGCTCGGTATTGCCATCCAGAACTTTCCGGAGGGGGCAATTATTTCAATGCCACTGCGTGCAGAAGGTATGCGAAAATCGAAAGCGTTTTTATACGGTACGTTGTCCGGCGTTGTCGAACCGCTGGGAGCGTTGCTGACGATTTTAGCATCTGGCTTTTTTATCCCGTTAATGCCGTATCTGCTGAGTTTTGCAGCCGGAGCAATGCTGTATGTAGTCGTGGAGGAACTGATTCCAGAGATGTCCGAGGGGAAGCACTCCAATGTCGGAACAATTTCGTTTGCAGTGGGATTTGTTGCGATGATGATTTTGGATACTGCCTTGGGATAACATACTTTGAAAAAGATTCAAAAAAAATAAAAAAAGCTCTTGACAAATTTGAAATTGTGTGGTAGAATGAGTTCGTTAGTTAGAGAACACTAACTGCAAAAGTACGGGAAGCATCCGGATTTCCCGATTTTTTCCGTTTCTCGGTTAGTTAAAACTAACAATTTGCCGGCGAAGATCCGCTGTCCACAAAAACAAGAATAGGAGGGGTTGCATGTCCGTTTCTGAATGTGTAAAATTTGAGCAGAAACTGGCGTATTTTATGGCACCATCGTTGTTGGGAATCAAGTGTGCCAGTCTGATGTCCATCAACAAAACAGAATTTTCTGTTTTGGAACATTTGGAGCGATTCAATGCAAGAGCTCATGCAAAAGGGTTGAAATTGCGGTTGCTGTGTGACTGCACCAATCGTGCGTTAATCCTGCTCTATCAGGAAACCTTGTTACAGCAGCAGTTGCAAAACTCGCAAGTGCAATTGATTTTACGGCAGCAGGGATATGCAGAACCTGTCAATCTGGAGGCAGCGTTGCAGCAGCTTTCCGAACGCATCCGCTGTTCAGGGGAATTTCCCCACGAAATCGGCGTATTTCTGGGCTATCCTGTGGAAGATGTGATTGGGTTCATGGAAAACAAAGGCAAAAATTACGTGCTTTGCAAATATTGGAAGGTATATCACCACGCCGAACGGGCAAAGCATACTTTTGAAAGCTATGATCGTTGCAGAGCATTTCTGTGCAATCAGCTGAATCAGGGCTATGATCTCTATCAGGCACTGAAAATTTCTTGAAACAGGAGGAAATGAACATGAAGGCAGCAGTAATTTATTGGAGTGGTACCGGTAATACCGAACAGATGGCAAATGCAATCGCAGAAGGAGCAGGTGCAGAACTGTTCAGCGTATCCGATTTTACAGGCGATATTGCCGATTATGACAGAATTGCATTTGGCTGTTCTGCAATGGGAGATGAAGTTCTGGAAGAATCCGAATTCGAACCGTTCTTCACTGCAATTGAAGGTGCACTGAGCGGAAAGACCATCGCTCTGTTTGGCTCCTATGGCTGGGGCGACGGCGAATGGATGCGGAACTGGGAAGAACGGGCAAAGGCAGACGGTGCTGTTCTGGTGAACGGCGAAGGTCTGATTGTCAACGAAACGCCGTCTGATGAAGACTTGGAAACCTGCAAGGAACTGGGCAAGCAGCTCATCGCATAAAAAACGACTCCAAAGCAAATACAAAAAAGCGGCTCGTATGGGAAACCATACGGGCTGTTTTTGTACATGAAATGATAGGAAGTTGTATTGACAATGTATGCGTTTTGTGGTACAATAAAAAAAGGAGTGTGATGTATGATGTCACAGACAACAGTCAGCGTTCGCATGGACGAACAGTTAAAAAAAGAATTTGATGGTGTTTGCAATGACCTCGGTTTAACAATGTCTACCGCTGTCATCATGCTTGCAAAAAAGATGGCACGGGAAAAGCGGATTCCGTTTGAAGTATCCGTAGATCCTTTTTATTCGCCTGAAAATATGGAACGGTTGAGAAAGTCCATTGCACAGATGAAAGCGACTGGTGGCACGATTCACGAGGTTTCAACTGATGATTAAGGCGTGAACAGATGAAGCATGGGAAGATTTTGAATATTGGTTGAAACAGGACAAGAAAATATTAAAACGAATCTTGTTGCTTTTAAAAGATATTGACCGAAATGGAAATGAAGGAATTGGAAAGCCAGAACGATTGAGCGGTGACCTTTCTGCTTATTGGAGTCGTAGAATTGATGATGCAAATCGGATTGTCTATCGAATTGATGGAGAAGTCTTGAAAATTGTGCAATGCGGCTCTCATTATCGGGACAAATGAAAAAATAGCTCGTATGGGAAACCATACGGGCTGTTTTTGTTTATAGATGCAGGCAGAACCAATTCTTCTTACTCTCTAAGATTCCCTCTTTTCGCAGCTTGCTGATTTCCGCAGAAAGTCCGCTCCGGTCAACCTCCAGATAATCCGCCAGCCCCTGCCGGTCATATGGAATCACAAAAGTATTGCTGTTTTCCTGCTTCGCCTGCTGAAAGAGATAGGCAAGCAGTTTTTCTCGAGTAGTACGTTTTGCGGTGATTTCGAGTTTCTGGTGAAACAAAACATTTTTCCTTGCCAGCAATTGAATGACGTTGAATAGCAACTGCTGATGAAAGCCGCAGGCATTGCAGCAGGGATGCAGAAGCTTTTCTCCCTCCAGCCATAGAATCGTGCTTTCTGTGGCTGCAATAACACTGATCGGGGCAGCATCAACGCCAGCACAGACAAACGCCTCCCCGAACGGCTGTGCTGGTGACAGACTTGCAGTAATACTGCGGTTTCCGTCATAGTCCAGACGGACAAGCTGCACTTTTCCCGTGAGAACAATGCCCAGCTGATGCAGTGGTTCTCCGGCATATAATAGCGTTTGTTGTTTGGCGTAGGTTTGAATCGTTGGAGCAAAACATTCCAGCATGGTTTTCAGAGAATCCGGCGGAATTTCTGCAAACAGACGGCAGGTTTGTAAAATTTCCAGATATTGTTGCATGAAAATCTCCTTTTTGTTGAAAATTCAACAGACTTTTTTTCGATTCTGTTCTATAATAGACCCAGAAGAACCGAACACACACCGATAAAATCAAACGGGAACACCCGTGGAAAGGTTGATAAAATGATGAAACGAACCATTATTCGGATTGATGAAGCTGCTTGTATTGGATGCGGAGCATGTGCAGAGGCTTGCCATGAAGGGGCAATTGGCATGGTAAACGGAAAAGCAAAACTGCTGCGGGAGGATTATTGTGACGGCTTAGGCGATTGCCTGCCAGCCTGTCCGACGAATGCGATTACGTTTGAAGAACGAGAAGCTCCGGCTTATAATGAACAGGCAGTCTTAGCAGCGAAAGCTGCCAAAGCAGCGGCGAAACCATTGCCGTGCGGATGCCCCGGCACACAGGCAAAACAGCTGAAACGAACAGCAGCTCCGGCAGTTTGTCCGCAGGGAGAAACGGAAAGTTGTCTGGCACAGTGGCCGGTGCAGATTCAGTTGATTTCTCCAGTCGCTCCGTATTTGCAGGGGGCAGATTTGCTGATTGCTGCGGACTGTACCGCCTATGCATATCATGACTTTCACGAACAGTTTATGCGGAATCGAATCACTTTGATTGGATGCCCGAAATTGGATACCGTGGATTATGCAGAGAAATTAACTGAAATTTTTGCAACCTGCTCCATCCGAAGCATCACTGTGGTACGAATGGAAGTGCCTTGTTGCGGTGGACTGGTGCAGGCGGTACAGCGTGCATTAACGGCAAGCGGTGCAGAAATCCCTTGCGAAGTGGTGATTCTTTCCACCGATGGCAGACGAAAAGCATAAAATAAAAACAATGGGAAACCATAGATGAAAATGGAGGAATTGAAATGGAACAGAAGATGTTTTGTTATCAGTGCGAACAGACCGCAGGATGTACCGGATGTACGGGCAGCCGTGGCGTTTGCGGAAAAACAGCTCAGACAGCCCAGCTGCAAGATGAATTGACTGGGGCGTTGATTGGTCTGGCACGGGCAACCGTTGGCGATACGCTGGCAACCGAGGAAACTTGGAATGTTATGATTACGGGCTTGTTTGCAACGCTGACCAATGTTAGCTTTGACGATGCTGCGATTCGGGAACAGATTGCCGCTGTGCATCGAGCAAAAGATGCCTTAGTACCACAGTGTCAAAGCTGCGGAGCACCTTGCGGCAGAAATGATGATTATGATTTGCAACAGCTCTGGGAAGAGCCGGACGAAGACATTCGTTCCCTGAAATCCCTGATTCTGTTCGGTTTGCGTGGTATGGCAGCGTATGCATATCATGCAATGGTACTGGGGTATCGGGATGCAGCGATTGACACTTTCTTTAGTGAGGCACTCTGTAAAGTTGGCGAAGCGTTCCCGATGGAAGAACTGCTGCAAACGGCTCTGAAAGTCGGCGAAGTGAACCTGCAATGCATGGCACTGCTGGACAAAGCCAACACGGAAACCTTTGGAACACCGTCCCCGAAAACGGTTTCGATGAAGATTGAAAAAGGGCCGTTTATTGTGGTAACCGGGCATGACCTGCGAGATTTACAGCTGCTGTTAGAGCAGACCAAAGACAAGGGCATTTCCATCTATACGCATGGAGAAATGCTCCCGGCACATGCTTACCCGAAACTGAATGCGTATCCGCATTTAAAGGGCAACTTTGGAACAGCATGGCAAAATCAGCAGAAAGAATTTGCAGATTTGCCAGCACCGATTCTCTTTACCACCAACTGTTTAATGCCACCAAAGGGCAGCTATGCCGACCGAGTGTTTACAACAGAAGCAGTTGCTTTTCCGGATGCGGTGCACATTGGGGAAGAAAAAGACTTTACGCCCCTGATTGAAAAAGCATTGGAACTGGGCGGTTATTCTGAAGACCGGCAGATGACTGGCATCAATGGTGGAACGACTGTCACAACCGGCTTTGGACATGGAACAATTTTGTCCGTTGCAGAGCAGGTAGTTGCGGGCGTTCGTTCGGGAGCAATTCGGCATTTCTTCTTGGTTGGCGGTTGCGACGGAGCAAAGACCGGACGGAATTATTACACGGAATTTGTAAAGCAGACCCCGAAAGATTCCATTGTTTTGACGCTGGCATGCGGAAAGTATCGGTTTAACGATTTGGATTTGGGAACAATTGGCGGTTTACCACGGTTGATGGATATGGGACAGTGTAACGATGCATATGGTGCCATTCAGGTTGCTGTCGCATTGTCGCAGGCATTCGGCTGTTCTGTGAATGAATTGCCGCTGTCCTATGTGCTGTCTTGGTATGAGCAGAAAGCCGTCTGCATTCTGTTGACGCTGCTGCATCTGGGCATTCAGAACATTCGGCTTGGTCCATCGCTGCCGGCGTTTCTCTCTCCAAACGTGCTGCAATATCTGGTAGAACACTATGGCATTGCACCGATTACCACACCGGAGGCAGATTTAAAGGCATTGCTGAGAGAAGCATAATACTATAAAATGATACAAAAAACCAGTCAGAGCAGATGATAAAAAATGCTCCGACTGGTTTTCTTTTTTGGTGCGGATGACAGGACTTGAACCTGCACACCTTACGGCACAAGAACCTAAATCTTGCGTGTCTGCCAATTTCACCACATCCGCATATTAAAAATTAAATGATGCAACTTTATTAGAATAAAACCATTCCTGTACCTAACCCTGCTTCTTCACGAGTAACAAAACCAAATTTTTTATAAAATGCATCTTTGCCTTTAGAAGCACCTAAGTAAGTTCTAATACTAGGGTTATCTATTTTAAATTCATTAATCTTATTAATTAGATATTTCATAATGTTTGTGCCGATTTGTTTCCCCTGATATTCGGGCAAAACCATAACGTCCTGAACATATAAGAACATTGCAGTATCACCTATAAGTCTTCCAAAACCTATAATCTTATTATCATCATATGCACAAATTGAATAAACAGTATTTTTTAATGCTTTTTCAACGATTTTTCTATCATCACATCCCCAGCCAACTGAATCGGTCAGTATATTAAATTCATCAGCGGTTGGTGTTATTTCAATGTATTGGATCATATTATTACCTCTATCATTTATGCACTATAGTAACTCAAACGAAATCTTGCGTGTCTGCCAATTTCACCACATCCGCAGAACGAGGCGGTAAGCAGTTCTTACCGCACACGAAACAATGTTATTGTAGCATAAAACGGAGCATTTGTCAACTGTTTTCTGCATATTGTTCAATTTTTTTTCGGAAGTCCTCGCTCCAGTCGGTGTGGCTATCTGCGAACCGCACATGATTCATGAAAAAGCCGGAAACATTTTCAAAGATAACATTTTCCGGTTGGCTGTGGAAAATCAAGGGCTTTTCCGTATCTGAAACGGGCAGCAGCTGTGCAAGATTCCACTGAAAAACTTTCCCGTTTGCTCCGGCTGCAAATAGCGTGTTGCCAGCTGTTTGCAGGTCTAAAATTGGCGTATCATGGACACATTTGAGGATGATTTTGGCGTTGGTCACTTCTCTGACAGCAAAAATCATGATTTGATAGGAATAAGTTGCAATGGCTGCATACAGTTCTCCTTGATAAGAAAGGAACAGCCCAGCAGTTACGCCGTTGTAGTTGTCCAAAGCATCGTGACGGGAAACAGAAATGGGGGTATCTGCTTCTGGGCGATAGAGGTATTGTTGATTTTGGTCGGTTTGCAGGGCAAAGAAATTATTTTGAAATTGCTGATAAGGGCTGCCGCAGAACAATGCACAGCGGGTATGTCCATCTTTTAAAAGAGCAACGTCTACATCTCTTAAAATGACATTTTCTGTGACCAGTTCATCCATACTGCAACAGCGGTTCAGCTGTAATTCCTGTTGGTCGTTCTCTGTCAGCTGATAGACAACCGTTGTGTGGTTCGCCGTCCAGACTAAGAGAAACAGCAGCCAAGTACCATCTGCTTTTTTTCGCATACAGAGTTTTCGGGTGCGTGCAAAAGAACATTCCGGAATTTGATGCAAATCCAACAGAGAAAGCGTTTCCGCCTGCTGGTGATTCAGGTCAATTCGATAGTGCCCAATCATGCCATTCCGGGTAACGCCAACTACTGTACCATCGGGAAAAAATCCAACAGCAATCACCAGATAGGGCATAGAAATGGTACAGATGCAAGTTTCTGTTTTGGCATTCCAAATGCGGATGGTGTGGTCATGGGAGCAGGATGCCAGAACCGGAACACCATCTATCGAGAATTGCTTGACTTGATGCACCCAGTTGTTATGAGCTGGAATCGCACGCACACAGTGCCAGCTGCCTGTAAACCAGCTTTCCCGTGACAATTGATGCAGCGTGCCATCATAGGAGCTGGTATAAAGAGTATTTTCATTGACGGGAAAGAGGGAATGAATTCCGGCATCATAGCCGAGGAACTGACAGCAAATCGTTTCTGTGCGAGTATTGATAATCTGAAGCGAACGGTCTAACGAACTGAGCATGATGGAATCAGAGTCCAGATAGCAAGCGGTTTCAATCTCAAAATTTTGTTTGCCATAATAGGGCTTGCAGATGATATCTTTTTCAAAGATGGAGAGCAGCACTTCGCTGATGCAGGGTTCTTGATTTCCGTAAACCTTGTTGCAGATGCAGAATTTGGATGCATCCGGCGATAGAATCAAATCATTAAAGCCATTGAATGTGTCGGTATGTTCTTTTCGCTGAATCTCAAGGTTGCCGTTTGGCGTTGCAAGCAGGACAACAGAACGAGATTTTCCCCGTAAGTTGATGAGAAAACAGGGTTGATGCAAATGAGAGAGCACCTTGAAGTCATAGATAAAAGCGTCATCTGGCTCTGGGGCTTGCGTGGAAACGGTCAAGAATGGCTGAATCTGTTCGGAGCAGAAGGATTCTGCATGCATGGGAATCTGATACAATGTTTTCCCACAAGAGAAAATCAGCACGTCTTCTACAGCAGCAAGACGATATTTACGGAAATTACGGCAGTGTTCCGGATAGGGGACAAATTTCCGGTTTTCCGGATGGAGAAGCGGAATTCGCCAGATGCCTTCCCCCTTGATGGCAGCAAAACAGCAGTCCTGTGCAGTGTCATATAACAAATGCTGAATGACGTTGCCGAGAGAAATGGTGCGTTCTGGCTGCTGCTGAATCGAGAGCAGCTTGTCTTGAAATGAAACGCTCCAAAAAGAGAGATTCCCGTTTTTGTCGCCCATCAATAAGAGCTGATGCTGTGGAACAGATACTGAGGTAGAAACATATGTGCCGTTATAAGCGGAGAGAAACCGAAATTGTCGGGTTCGGTTGTTGTAGCACCAAATGCCACTACCGGAAATAGAGAGCACGTTGTTTTGAATCGTGCAGAATGTATGAACAGCCGCAGAATGTCCGAGTGGCTGGAATGTATACGCATTGAGAAAGCTGCCGGAAAAGTCCGCAGTATGCAGCGTGTTGCATTGAAAATCATATAGACGGATACCATTTAAATTGACGGTTTCCAGATGCAGATCGTTGAAACGGAACGTGCTGAGATTTTGGTGACGGGTTTGCTTGACGGCAAAGATAAGTTGTTCAATGGATTTTTGCACAGCGGAATTGGCTGGCAATTCAGATAGAATTTGCAAAGCCTGTTCCAGTAAAGAACCTTGTGGGTCGTTCATGCGAGGCTGTCCGGGCAGGTAAAGGCGTTCCAGCGTGCTTTCCCCTAAAAATTGCAGGATTTCTTCTGGAATTAATTCTGAGAAGAACCGACAGAGCAGCTGTCCGGCAGACTGTGAAGATGCAGAATATTGTTGCATCCAGATTGCAGTTTGAATGATTTCCAATAGAAAATTGGCATAGAAATAATCTCGGAAATTCTGGTGGTAGAATCGGAAATCTTGGTCAGCATGCTGCGGTTCAATGAGAAAGCCCATTTTGTGTTCAATTTCCCAGAATGTAGCAGCGAATGTGTCCGGCATGGGATGTGGGGAGTAGGTCTTATAAAAAGCAATAGCATCTTGAATGGCATTTCGTATAGAAAATTCATCCATACGAAAGCTGCCGTTTCTGGTCATACAGTAGGCGATATAATAGAGCATCTGCATGGCGAAATTCGTCTGTTCCCGTTCTTCTGATGTTCCGTTCAGTGTGGGAGTGCGTTTCACCTGTTCGATGAAGTTGCAAATCAGTTCCCCTGTTGTTTCCGGCAGTCGATGGGGCAGCGGTGCAGTCGGGATGACATCTTTTTTCAGCGTGTAGGCATACATCGCAAGAGCCATGGGACTTCGTAAAATATCCATGCAGTTGCTGTGTGTCAGAGTCTGCCATTCCTGCTCTGCCCGTTCTGTTCCGAATAGCTGTTTGAAAAAGTCTTGGATTTGAGCATCTTGCAGGGGATTCACACGCTTGCAGAGAAACGGCAGTTCTCCGCCCGTTGAAAAGCAGTCGGCAAGATTGTTTCGGCTGGTAATCAGAAAGCGAATGGCTGGATAGTTCCGTTTCATTTCCTTGATTTCTAAGAGAAGCTGATTTTTTGCAGTTTCGCTGCAGATTTCGTTGTAGCCATCCAATAAGAAGAAAAAATACACATCAGATTCTGTTTGCAGCAGGGAGAGAAACTGTTCGTAAGAGCATTGTTTTTCTTCTGAGAGAATCTGATAAAAATGATGGAGAATCGGCGATTCCTGTTTTCCGATGGCATTGTAGTTCAGCAGGTTTAAAGGAATATAAATTGGAATCAGTGAACGATTTTTTTGTAAGAGAAATTCGCCCAAATCCAGCAGCAAAAAGGTTTTTCCTGCTCCGCCAGTTCCCGTCAGCATAATATTTGGATAGGGGGGATTGGAGAAGAGTGCCCGTAAGGATTCCCGGTTATGCTGTTCGTTTTCTACTAAAATCGAATCAATGTGATAATTCTGAACGCCCAATGCGGTGGAGAGAAGATTTCCGATACCAGGCATGTCAATTTTATGGGAAACGCTTTGAAATGCCAGCATTCTGCCTTGTTCTTCTGCGGCGTGGTGGAGCATCTGCATGGCAGCGTTCCGAATGGCTGGAATTGTTTCACAAATATCGGTTTTGGGTGTCAGCCAACAAAATACATCCGAAATGGTTTCCTGAAAAATCGAAATGAGAACGATAACAGCAATGATTCGGGAGATTTTATTCTGTTTATATAATTCTTTGATATCATCAAGTAGTTCAGAACCATAGACCATTTTGGCATTGAGCATCTTAAAAATAGAAATTTGTACCGCACGCCAGTCTGAAATTTTTGCCTCTGCCATCATGGTATCAATATTATAAGCAAGCTGGTGGAGAGTTTCATTTTGGAATAATTGCTTTCGTTCTTTTATTTCAAATATTTCTTTTAATAATTTTGTACCATGATAGTTGGCATAGGTGCGTTTTTGCTGGCGATTTCTTCGACGGTTGCCTTGCATAAATGCTTTCAGACTGGATGCGGATTTGCAAATCAATTTCTTTTGCATGACAGATTCGTCGATGATATTGTAGAATAGTTTTTTTAAAAACAGTGCATCAGAGCAGTTCTCTGCATCCGATTGCAGGAGTAGCGGTTTGAGTGTATAGAGTGTCAGTTCCTGTTCCAATTTTGAATCCTCCCTTTCGGAATCATATAAAAATCGTTTCCTTTATTTTACAACAAAATTGCTAGAGATTAAAGCAAAGAAATCTGAATTTCCATGACAAAAATATATTGGAACTGTAAAAATCAGCTAAAATGGATTTTTTATCCACTTTCTATTTTTTCAACAAATTCCCGAATCCATCCATGCAAAACAGAAATGAAAATCAAGCAGAGGAAATGTTGCACAAAGCACAGGAATCATTTTTGTGAAATAGATAGATTTTTCGGGCTAAAATCAAAATTCTATTGACATACATCTTATTTTATAGTAAGATAAATCAAAAAGTATGTATGGAAATTGTGCAAATTGCAACAAAAATCCATGCAAAATGGATTGGATGGTTTAAAAACAAAAAGGAGGATCTTTGAGATGAAAATCAAAAAGAAAGTATTTGCTGCCAGCCTGGCAGCTGCAATGGCATTGAATGCTGTTTGCGTCAGCTCGTTTTTCGGTGGCGTTTCCGCTGCCGGAGAAACTAAATATGAATTTGAAAGTGGCAAGATTACCGGAACTTCTATGAAAGAAGAAGACGTGGAAGGTGCAAGCGGCGGTAAAGTCGTTCACATGAAAGATGCCGGCGAATCCATTAAGTTGACAGTCAATGTTGAAAAAGCTGGCATGTATGACCTGAACATTTGCTATGCAACCGATGGCGGTGCAAAGACCCAGAAGCTGAATGTCAATGGCAGTCCGGTGAGCAATATTGAGTTGTCGAATCATGTTGATCTCAGCGAATCAAATGTTGCTAAAATTAAGCTGAATGCTGGGGAAAATGAACTGGAATTTGTCAGCTACTGGGGCTGGACACAGTTCGACTATCTGACTTTGACCGAACCGAATTATCCGGAACTCTCTGCAACGAGTGACCTGGCAGACAAGAATGCAACACCAGAAACACAGTCCCTGATGAACTATCTGGCAAGCGTTTACGGCGAACACATCATTTCTGGTCAGCAGGAAATTTATAAGTATGGGCCGCATGATTTCGACTATGAATTCAACTACATCAAGGATAACACTGGCAAGCTGCCGGCAATCCGTGGTTTTGACTTCTTGAATACCAATCCGCTGTATGGCAGTGAAGATGGTACAGTTGACCGTATGATTAGCTGGGTAAAGGACAGCAAGGGTATCGTAACTGCATCTTGGCACATTACCGTTCCGAAGAATTTTTCCAGCTATAACATTGGAGATAAGGTAGACTGGGCAAACGGAACTTATAAGCCGGATGAAACAGACTTTGATACCGCTAAGGTTTTGGAAGAAGGTACAAAGGAACGGGAATATTATATGCTCTGTCTGAAGATGCTGGCAGAACAGATTCAGAAGTTGCAGGATGCTGGTGTTCCAATGATTTTCCGTCCGCTGCATGAAGCAGAAGGTGGCGGCGGTGAAGATGGTTCTTGGTTCTGGTGGGGCAAGTCTGGTTCTGCTGTCTATAAAGACCTGTGGAAGCTGACTTACAAAACCTTGACCGAAGACTATGGTCTGCACAATATGATTTGGGAATGGAACAGCTATACCTTTGATACCTCTACCAACTGGTATCCGGGCGATGAATATGTAGATTTGGTTGCTTACGATAAGTACAACTGCACCGACTGGTCAACTGGTAGTGCTGTTCTGGTACACAATGACAGTGCAATCGGTGGCACATTCTACAGCTTGGTGGAACAGTATGGCGGTAAGAAGATGGTTGCCATGGCAGAAAACGACAGCATTCCGACACTGGAAAATCTCCAGATGGAAAAGGCTGGCTGGCTGTATTTCTGCCCGTGGTATGATGGCGGTTCAAATGATACGAACTTCCTGAGCAACGAAATGTTCAACAAGAAGGAAGACCTCAAGGAAATCTACACCAGTGATTATTGTATCACATTGGACGAACTGCCGGAAAATCTGTACAGCAACAGCGGTGCAATCATTACTACGACATCTGGCACTGGTCAGACAACCACCTCTACAACCACTACGACCACCACAACCATGACTACCACAAAGATTGATGGTGCAACCATGGCGGACATTGAAAACAATGACGGCGTTGTAAATATCATCTTTGACCGTTCGATGGGCAAGGAAATCCATCTGATTGTAAATCTGGATGACAGCCTTGGCTATGCAAACGGCTGTGTGGGCGTTTCTGTAAAGGTTGATGGCGTTGATTATTGGGTTTCTTACAAGTGGGAAACAAGCAAGTCCGACGATATTACCGTTAGTCTGGGTGCTGATAATGTTTATAACATTACTTACAACAACGGCAGCGACAAGGTTGAAGATGAAGCTTTGATTGCAAAGATTGCAGAAGCTGCACAGAAGGAAAAGCAGGCACAGTTCCAGGTATGGTGGGCAAACGATGCTGCTGGCAAAAAGGCAGACACTGCAAAGGCAAAGCTGGTAGCAGCTTATCTGAAGGATGAAAGCGGCGAAACTACCACTACAGAAACCGCAGTAACAACGACAGAAGCGACTGAATCTACTACCACTGCTTCTGCAGAAGGAACGACGACTGCACCGAGTGAAACTACCACAACCGTTACAACCGCTGCTACAACAGGTGGCGAAAGCGAAGCAATGTATGGTGATGTCAACATGGATGGTAAGGTAGACTTGACAGATGCGATTATATTGAACAAGTATCAGGCTGGTCTGGTGACATTCACTGATGCACAGAAAGCAAATGCAAACTGTGATATTACAGATGGCACAGAAAACATTACTGAAGATGATACCGTTGCTTTGATGCGATTTGTTCTCATGATGGAAGGTTATGAAACCCTGCCATACAATGCTGCAAAGTAAATAGCAATCATTTTTAAAAGTGAGCAGATTTTCACCGCACAGGAAAAGAAATTTCTCTGTGCGGTGATTTGTTTTTGTTGGACGGTTGACAAGTCGGGATATTCGCTTGAAATTGTATAAAAAAGAAAAAATTCCTTTAAATGGGTTGACAAAATAAGGAATATATGCTATAATATTACCAGTTCATTCATAAGAATGGATGTAAGCGACCAAATTAAGACAGGGAATTTATAGGAGGATGTTCATGATGAAAAAGGCAATCAGTTTGGGATTAGCGTTTTGTTGTTTGTGTAGCATCGGATTTACTGGATGCGGTGCAGGCGGAGGCTCAAAGGGTGGGTACAAAGATGCATTGGAAGCAGCAGAAGCGGTTTTGATGGCACAATATACCAGAGATGCTGCGACGATAATGAAGTTGTTACCACCCGAAGGAAGAGCGTATTGGGAAGATGATAAAAATCTGACAGAAAATCAGCTGGAAGATTATATTCAAGATGTATTGAATAAGAATGAACGCGAACATGATGATGTTTCTATAGAGGTAAGCAATAATATTTCTTCAGAAAACGATATTGAAGTGGTAAAAGATGTAAATGATTGCTTAAAGAGATATGAAATAACAGCGGACGAAACGATATATTTTAATAATTTTGATGTAATTCTGGATGGCGAAAAAGAGGTACATACCACAAATGATGCATATGTTTATAAGTATAACGGAAGATGGTATGGAATTTATTTGGAATACTATTTTTATGATGATTAAATATTAATATCAATTGAATCTGCATAATCTGGAAACCAACAGAGGTTCACCGCACAGGAAAAGAAATTTCTCTGTGCGGTGATTTGTTTTTCATGAATAGTTGACAAGCCGGAAAAGTTGTGCTATAATTAAATTTACGACAGTTCGTTTGCACCATCCTGTCGTTAAACAAAACCAGGGCTGCCAAAATTTTTTCGTTGTTACAACAGGCGGTTGCCTGTTTTCTATCAAACGATCGGCGGTCTTTCTTTTTGCAGAAAGCACCGCCTTTTTTATGGCTTATTTTTAGAGAGAGGGATGCAATTCATATGTATCAGCTGAAAGCAAAAGCAGCATTTGACAGTGCTCATTTTTTAAGTGGTTATAAGGGAAAGTGTGCGAACCTGCACGGACACCGCTGGACGATTGAAGTAATCGTAGAGCAGGAAGACTTGCAGACAGAGGGTGTCTGTCGGGGGATGTTGATTGATTTCGGGGACTTGAAAAAAGCCCTGCGAGCATTGGCAGATTTCTATGACCACGCTTTGATTTATGAAGAAGGCTCACTGCGGCAGACAACCATACAGGCATTGCAGGAAGAATCGTTTCGCCTGATTCCAGTTCCGTTCCGACCGACCGCAGAATGCTTTGCAAAGCACTTTTTCCATCAGTTACAGCAGCAGAATTTGCCTGTAAAACGGGTCATTGTCTATGAAACACCGGATAATTATGCGGCGTATGAGGAGGCGGAAACCAAGTGAGTGCTACCTATCGGGTTGCAGAACAGTTTGTCAGCATCAACGGCGAGGGAACACGGGCTGGAGAATTGGCGGTTTTTGTACGGCTCTGCGGTTGTAATTTGCAGTGCAGTTATTGTGATACGCAGTGGGCAAATCAGCCAGATGTTTCTTACCAGCTGCAAACTACCGAAGAAATTGTACAGGCAATCTTAGAAACGGGCGTTCGGAATGTCACCTTAACTGGTGGAGAACCGCTGCTCACACCAAATGTTGCAGGGCTGATTGCTGCAATTACCGCACAGCCGACCTTGTCGCTGGAGATTGAAACAAACGGCAGCGTTCCCCTGCAATCGTTTGCAGCAATCCAACCTCGTCCGATTTTTACGATGGACTATAAGTTGCCGTCCAGTGGGATGGAACATAAGATGTGTCTGGAAAATATGCAGCTGCTGCAACCGCAGGATACTGTAAAACTGGTTTCTGGTTCGCTGGAAGATTTGGAACGGGGAGCAGCATTGATTCAACAGTATGACTTGACGCATCGCTGTCATGTCTATTTTAGTCCGGTGTTTGGCTCAATTGAACCACAGGAAATGGTACAGTTTTTGATTGAGCGGAAGTTGAACGGCGTGCGGCTGCAATTACAGCTGCATAAATATATTTGGGATCCACAGGAACGTGGCGTTTAAAAAATAGAAAGGAAGCGGCAGAAATGGCAATTGATACAGAAGCCATTGCATACCATGTAAAGGGTATTTTAAAGGCATTGGGCGAAGATCCGGAACGGGAAGGACTGAAAGAAACACCGGAACGGGTTGCAAGAATGTATGCGGAAGTATTCGCCGGAATTGCATATAGTAACCATGAAATTGCAGAGATGTTCGGAAAGACGTTTTCCAAACCGGAAACCGATGCCGGACAAACTGTAGTAACGATGAAAGACATCAGTGTATTTAGCTACTGCGAACACCACATGGCATTGATGTATGATATGCACGTGAATGTGTCCTATGTTCCGCACGGAAAAGTGTTGGGATTGAGCAAGGTTGCAAGAATCTGCGATCTGGCAGCAAAGCGGCTGCAATTGCAGGAACGGCTCGGACAGGATATTGCAGAAATCATTATGGAAGCAGCAGGGACACCGGATGTGGGCGTTGTGATTACGGGTTCGCACAGCTGCATGACGGCGAGAGGGATTCGGAATGTGCCGGCAGTGACGACTACAACGACTTTTTGCGGAGCCTATGAAACAGATGTCACCTTGCAGCAGAGAGTGATGAACTGAGTACAGAAAGGATGGAATGATTATGAAAGCAATGGTATTATTCAGCGGCGGCGTAGATAGCACGACCGCATTGGCATTGGCAGTTGAAAAGTACGGAGCATCGGAAGTACTGGCACTTTCGATTTATTATGGACAGAAGCATAAAAAAGAATTGGAAGCTGCACAGAAAGTCGTCAATTATTATGGTGTTGCCTGGAAACAGCTGGACTTGACCACCATTTTTGCAGATTCCAATTGCAGCTTGCTGGAAAATTCTACAGAAGAAATTCCGCAGGAAAGCTATGCAGAACAGCTGGAAAAAACCAATGGTGCACCGGTTTCCACGTATGTACCGTTTCGGAACGGTCTGTTTCTGGCATCTGCTGCCAGTATGGCACTGTCAAACGGTTGTGAAGTGATTTATTACGGACCCCATGCAGATGATGCCGCTGGAAATGCATATCCGGATTGCAGCACCGTCTTTAATGATGCGATGAAAACAGCAATTTATGAGGGTAGCGGTCATGAATTGCGAGTAGAAGCCCCGTTTGTCACATGGACGAAAAAAGACATTGTAAAAAAAGGCTTGGAACTGCACGTTCCATATGAATTGACGTGGAGTTGCTACGAGGGTGGCGAGAAGCCGTGTGGTGTTTGCGGAACGTGTCGAGATCGACAGGCTGCATTCTTAGCGAATGGTGTAGAAGACCCACTTCTGAAATAAATAAAACAATTGACAAAAAGGAGATTCTCACATGACAGGTAGAACCAAAGAAGAAACGAATGGCGTGACCCTGCTGGGCAACCAGCACACCCAATACCCGAACGACTATGACCCAAAGGTTCTGGAAACATTCGTCAATAAGCATCCAGACCACGATTATTTTGTCAAGTTTAACTGTCCAGAATTTACAAGCCTTTGCCCGATTACCGGACAGCCGGACTTTGCGACCCTCTATATTTCCTATGTGCCGGATGAAATCATGGTGGAAAGCAAGTCACTGAAACTGTATCTGTTCAGTTTCCGGAATCATGGCGATTTTCATGAGGACTGCGTGAATATTATCATGAATGACCTGATTGAGCTGATGCACCCGAGATACATTGAAGTATGGGGAAAGTTCCTGCCGAGAGGCGGTATTTCGATTGACCCATATTGCAACTATGGCATGCCAGGCACAAAGTGGGAGCAGGTAGCATGGGAACGCCTGACACATCACGATTTATATCCGGAAACGGTTCGGAATCGCTGAGTGAATGCAGCAAATGACTGTACAAACTGAAAAAACAGCTGCTTTTTTCTTGCGGACAAAATCGGCAAACTTTGTTTTTTTAAGAAGAAACATGGAAAAACACCGATTTCTTTTCTGATTTCTTTGAAATTCGTTTGTTTGCAAGGATGAAACAGGAAAAAGAAAGAAAAAAGCGAAAAAACTTATTTTTCTTAGAAAAAACACCTGTTTTGCTATTGACAAATCAAGCCGGATTCGCTATAATAAGAACAGTTCATTTGAACAGCCAAAAAATAGAAGATAGAGCAATGACGCTCGTAAGGATTTTTCAGAAGTGAAAAGTCTTTACGGGCGTTTTCTGTTTTTTCGGCTGTTACGGTTCAAAAAACGACAAGGAGCAAAGGCTTATGGATAACTATAGAGAACAAGCACCATTTCCGGCACAGGGACTCTATGACCCACGGTTTGAACATGAAAACTGTGGAATTGGTGCGGTTGTAAATATGAAGGGCGAAACAGACCGCAGCGTTGTAGATAACGCCCTGAAAATCGTGGAAACCCTCGAACACAGAGCCGGAAAAGATGCAGAGGGAAAAACCGGTGACGGTGTCGGCATCTTGCTGCAAATCTCGCACACGTATTTTTCCAAGGTTGCAAAGGAATTGAATATTCCAATCGGCGACAAGCGGGAATATGGCATTGGGATGTTCTTCTTCCCACAGACCAAGGCAAAGTACGAAAAGGCAATGAAAACCTTTGAACAGGTTCTGAAAGAAGAAAACCTCGAATTCCTCGGCTGGAGAGAAGTTCCGGTAAATCCGTCTGTTCTGGGTTCTAAGGCACTGGAAAGCATGCCGCACATCATGCAGGCATTCATCAAGAAGCCGAAGGATTGCGAAAAGGGCATTGCATTTGACCGGAAGCTGTATGTTGCAAGAATGGTATTTGAAAAGCGGGAAACAGAAACTTATGTCGTTTCCTGCTCCAGCAGAACGATTGTCTATAAAGGTATGTTCTTAGTCAAGCAGCTGCGGTTGTTCTACGAGGATTTGAACAGTCCGGATTATCATTCTGCAATTGGTATCGTGCACTCTCGATTCAGTACCAACACCAATCCAAGCTGGCAGCGTTCGCACCCGAACCGGATGATGGTACACAACGGCGAAATCAATACCATCACCGGAAACGTGGATAAGATGTTGAGCCGGGAAAACATCCTGAAAAGCGATGTTCTCGGTGACCGGATGAAAGATATTGTCCCGATGCTGGATGTCAGAGGTTCGGACTCTGCACGGCTGGATAACACACTGGAATTTATGATGATGTCCGGCATGGATTTGCCGCTGGCAGTCATGGCAACCATTCCGGAACCATGGCAGCACATTCCAACCATGAGCCGGGAAAAGAAAGCATTCTATCAGTATTATGCAACGATGATGGAACCGTGGGACGGCCCTGCATCCATTATTTTCACAGATGGCGACATCATGGGGGCAGTGCTGGACAGAAACGGTCTGCGTCCATCTCGGTATTATCTGACTGACGACGGCAAGGGTAACCGGTATCTGGTTCTCTCCTCGGAAGTTGGTGCATTGGAAATTCCGTCTGATGTCATCGTCAAAAAAGAACGGTTGCACCCAGGCAAAATGCTGTTGGTAGATACCGTAAAGGGTGAATTGATTGAGGACGAAACCCTGAAAAATGATTACGCAAAGCGGCAGCCATACGGCGAATGGTTAGACCATAACCTGTATCCGCTGGCAGACCTGAAAATTCCGAACAAGCGTCCGTTCCGGTATCACGGTATGGAACTAAAGCGGTTGCAGCGTGCATTTGGCTATACCTATGAAACCATGTACAGCATGATGATTCCAATGGCTCTGAACGGTGGCGAACCGACCGCAGCCATGGGTGTTGATGTGCCGATTCCGCCGCTTTCCAAGCAGAATCCGCCGCTGTTCGACTATTTCAAGCAGCTGTTCGCACAGGTTACCAATCCGCCGATTGACTCTATTCGGGAATCCGTCATCACAGATACGACCGTTTATTTAGGTGCAGCTGGCAACCTCCTGAAAGAAGAAGAGGCAAACTGCCGAGTGCTGAAAGTAGAAAATCCGATTTTGACCAGTCTGGATTTGATGAAAATTCGGGATTCTCATATTGAAGGCTTGCAGACAGCTGACATTTCCATGCTGTATACCAAGGATACTTCACTGGCAGATGCCATTTCCAATCTGTATGCACAGGCAGATGCTGCACACGATGCCGGAGCAGCGATTTTGATTCTGACAGACCGTGGTGTTGACCAGGAACACATTGCAATTCCGTCCTTGCTGGCAGTTGCAGCACTGGAAACCTATTTGGTACGCACCAGAAAGAATACCGCTGTTTCCCTGATTGTAGAAACCGCAGAACCGACCGAAGTCCATCACTTTGCAACCCTGCTTGGGTTTGGTGCAAGTGCAGTCAATCCGTATCTGGCACTGGATACTCTGTATGAAATGACCAACACTGGCGAACTGGATAAGGATTATTCGCAGGCAAGCAAGGCATACATTCAGGCAGTTGTCAGCGGTATCGTAAAGATTGCCTCGAAGATGGGGATTTCCACCATTCAGTCTTATCAGGGCTCTAAGATTTTTGAAGCCCTCGGCATTGCAAAGTCTGTTTGTGAACAGTTCTTCCCGGATACCGTCAGTCGGGTTGGCGGTATCGACTTGCAGGACATCAGCAACCGTTCATTGGCTCTGCATGATGCAGCTTTTGACCCGAACGGTTTGATGACCGAAGAAGAAGTTCGCAGCATTGGTACACACAAAGCAAGAAGCAATCAGGAAGAACATCTCTATAATCCGGAAACGATTCACCTGTTGCAGCAGGCAACATGGAGAGATGATTACAACCTGTTTAAACAATATACAGCCTGTCTAAATGAAGAGCACAAGCATGTAACATTGCGGAGCACACTGGACTTCCGGTTTGCAGAAGACGGCGGCATTCCGCTGGAAGAAGTCGAGAGCGTCGAAAGCATTATGCGGCGGTTCAAGACGGGTGCAATGTCCTATGGTTCGATTTCGCAGGAAGCACACGAATGCATGGCAATGGCAATGAACCGCATCGGCGGCAAGTCCAACAGCGGGGAAGGCGGCGAAGATTTGGAACGAATCGTCACTTCTGGTAGTGCCGTTGATAAATGTTCTGCCATCAAGCAGGTTGCCTCTGGACGGTTCGGTGTCACTTCTAAATACTTAACTTCCGCAAAGGAAATTCAAATTAAGATGGCACAGGGTGCAAAGCCGGGCGAAGGCGGACACCTGCCAGCAAAGAAAGTTTATCCGTGGATTGCAAAGACCAGACATTCTACACCGGGTGTGGCACTGATTTCTCCGCCACCGCACCACGATATTTATTCCATTGAAGACTTGGCACAGCTGATTTACGACCTGAAGAATGCCAACAAGCGTGCAAGAATTTCCGTAAAGCTGGTTTCAGAAGCAGGCGTTGGAACGATTGCAGCCGGCGTTGCAAAGGCTGGTGCAGGCGTTATTCTGATTTCCGGTTATGACGGCGGTACGGGTGCAGCACCGAGCAGCTCCATCCACAATGCCGGATTGCCGTGGGAACTGGGCTTGGCAGAAACCCACCAAACCTTGATTATGAACGGTCTGCGTTCTAAGGTTGTCATTGAAACCGATGGTAAGATGATGACAGGACGAGATGTCATCATTGCAGCAATGCTGGGTGCAGAAGAATACGGTTTTGCAACTGCTCCGCTGGTAACAATGGGTTGCGTCATGATGCGTGTCTGCAACTTGGATACCTGTCCGGCAGGCGTTGCAACGCAGAATCCGGAATTGCGGAAGCGGTTCAAGGGTAAGCCGGAATACATCATCAACTTTATGCGATTCATTGCACAGGAAATGCGGGAATACATGGCAAAGCTGGGCATCCGTACGATGGATGAACTGATTGGACGTTCTGATTTGCTGGTACAGAGAAGTTTCTCGGCTGGCTCAAAGGAAAGCAAGATTGATATGTCGAACATCCTGACCAATCCGTATGTAGGCAAGAATGTTCCGCAGCACTTCCATCCGAAGGATGCATTTGATTTCAAGCTGGCAGAAACGATTGATGAAACGACCATCATTCCAGCAATGCAAGAAGCACTGGCAAAGAAGAAGAAAAAGACCTTGAAGCTGAATGTCAGCAACCTGAACCGGACACTGGGCACATTGTTCGGGGCAGAAATCACACGGAAGTATTACAACACACTGGAAGAAGATACTTTCACATTGCAGTGCAAAGGCTCTGGCGGACAGAGTTTCGGTGCATTCATTCCAAAGGGCTTGACGCTTGAGCTGGAGGGCGACAGCAACGACTACTTCGGAAAGGGACTTTCCGGCGGTACATTGGTTGTCTATCCGCCAAAGGATGCGAAATTCCAGGCAGATGAAAATATTATTATTGGTAATGTTGCTCTGTTCGGTGCAACCAGCGGTAAGGCGTTTATTGCTGGTGTTGCTGGCGAACGGTTCTGCGTCCGGAACTCCGGTGCAACCGTTGTCGTAGAAGGCGTGGGCGACCATGGTTGTGAATATATGACCGGTGGTTGTGCAGTCATCCTCGGCAAGACCAGCAAGAACTTTGCAGCCGGTATGAGTGGCGGTATTGCTTATGTACTGGACGAAGAAAGCGACCTGTACACCAAGCTGAATAAAGCACTGGTTGGATTCAGCAAGGTGACACATCCGGAAGATGTTGCACAGCTGAAAGAACTGATTACGGAACACGTTGCAAGAACGCACTCCGTCAGAGGACAGGAAATTCTGGATCAGTTTGATGCTTATTTGCCGAAGTTTAAGAAGATTGTACCGCACGATTATGCAAAGATGCTCCGCTCCATCCGGCAGTTTATGGATCAGGGATTGCCGCAGGAAGAAGCAAAAATCGAAGCATTCTATGTCAATACAAAGTGAGCAGGAGGGGCGTATCATGGGAAAAGCAACGGGATTTCTGGAATATGAACGGGTGGAGAATCCGGGGCAGGAGCCGCTCGAACGCATAAAGACCTATCGGGAATTTCATACACCACTGAATCCGGAAGAACGGCAGAAACAGGGTGCACGCTGTATGGATTGCGGTGTTCCATT
>OGOG01001472.1_pt1 | contig 22996 bp, 16 predicted proteins | sample 1552581 | NCBI WGS metagenome assembly OGOG01 (sample SAMEA2580152, study PRJEB22360) | human gut metagenome | biome: human gut; feature: human-associated habitat; material: faeces | place: Denmark | collected 2008/2010 | reverse complement strand
ATAAGTACAACAACATCTTCATGATGGCTGACTCTGGTGCCCGTGGTTCTGATAAGCAGATCAAGCAGCTGGCTGGTATGCGTGGACTTATGGCAAACACAACTGGTAAGGCAATCGAACTTCCTATTAAATCAAACTTCCGTGAAGGTCTTGACGTATTGGAGTACTTCATTTCCGCTCATGGTGCAAGAAAGGGTATGTCCGATACCGCACTTCGTACCGCTGACTCTGGTTACTTGACAAGACGTCTTGTTGATGTATCTCAGCAGCTTATGGTTCGTGAGATGGATTGTTGTGAAGGAAAGAACATTCCATATATGGAAATCGGTTCCTTTATGAATGGTCAGGAAGTTGTTGAGCAGCTTCAGGAGCGTATGACCGGCAGATTTATCGCAGAGACAATTGTTGATCCTGATACAGGAGAAGAAATTATTCACGAAAACTGCATGGTAACACCAAAGCGTGCTGCAAAGATTATGAATGCACTTGAGCGCATGGGCAGACATACAGTAAAGATCCGTACTGTTCTTAGCTGCCGTTCCCATGTGGGAATTTGTGCAAAGTGTTATGGTTCTAACCTGGCAACAGGACAGGCTGTACAGATCGGTGAGGCTGTTGGTATTATCGCAGCTCAGTCTATCGGTGAGCCTGGTACACAGCTGACCATGAGAACCTTCCATAGTGGTGGTGTTGCCGGCGGCGATATCACACAGGGTCTTCCTCGTGTCGAGGAGCTTTTCGAGGCACGTAAGCCAAAGGGTGTTGCAATCGTAACTGAGATTGGCGGTATTGCTACTGTTAAGGATGTCAAGAAGAAGAGAGAGATTATCGTAACAAATCCGGAGAGCGGAGAGTCAAAGACTTATATGATCCCATATGATGCAAGAATCCGTCCGATCGACGGCAAGGTAATAAATGCCGGTGATCCTCTGACAGAAGGTAGCATCAACCCGCATGATATCCTGCGTATTCAGGGTGTTCGTGCCGTACAGGATTACATGCTTCAGGAAGTTCAGCGTGTATATCGTCTGCAGGGTGTTGAGATCAACGATAAGCATATCGAAGTAATTGTTCGTCAGATGTTAAAGAAGATCCGTATCGAGAGAAGCGGAGATGCCGATGTTCTTCCAGGAGTATCTATGGATGTTCTTGATTTTGACGATATGAACGAGAAGCTTGTCGAGGAAGGTAAGGAGCCAGCAGAAGGAAAGCAGATTATGCTTGGTATCACAAAGGCATCTCTTGCAACAAACTCCTTCCTGTCAGCAGCATCCTTCCAGGAGACTACAAAGGCTCTGACCGATGCAGCTATCAATGGCAAGGTTGACCCGCTGCTTGGTATGAAGGAAAATGTTATCATCGGTAAGCTGCTTCCAGTAGGTACTGGTATGAAGCGTTATCGCAATCTGGAACTCAATACAGATTATCAGCAGTCTGATATTGTTGATTTCTCTGATGATGAGACTGAGACTGCAGGTGATGATACTATCGAGCTTTCTGAGGATTTTGATGAGTCTGATGATGCAGACGAGGCTGTAAAGGCAGCTGAGGAAGCATTTGCAGATGATGATGATGATACAGATGCAGATATAGACACAGATGATTTCGATGAGGAATATTTAAAGGCATTTTCTAAATCAGATGATTCTGATGCAAAATAAAATATAAAAAAAGCTGTTCCGGTGGCAATGCTGTCGGGGCAGCTTTTTTAGATAAGCCAATATTGCACCGAAGGGCTTTTGTTACATGAACAGTGACAAAAATGTTGATAAAAATGTGTAAAAACTTGAATTTCCTATTGACAGAAAAATATAAAGGATATATAATTTAAAGGCATGTGGCCTTGGAAGCAAAATGCTGTCCAACAACCGGGCTTGCATGATTCATTACATTATAATGTTTTTAATTTCCGCAGGAGGTGAAACGGATGCCTACATTTAATCAGTTAGTTAGAAAAGGAAGACAGACTCTGCAGAAGAAGTCTACTGCTCCGGCACTTCAGAAGGGATATAACTCCTTAAAGAAGAAGTCTACCGACAAGAGTGCTCCGCAGAAGAGAGGTGTTTGTACTGCAGTTAAGACAGCTACTCCTAAGAAGCCGAACTCAGCTCTTAGAAAGATCGCCAGAGTACGTCTTTCCAATGGAATCGAAGTAACAAGCTACATCCCAGGTGAAGGACATAACCTTCAGGAGCATAGCGTAGTTCTGATCCGTGGCGGCCGTGTTAAGGACTTACCAGGTACCAGATACCATATCGTAAGAGGAACCCTTGATACAGCAGGTGTTGCTAAGAGACGCCAGGCTCGTTCTAAGTACGGTGCTAAGAGACCGAAGGACGCTAAGAAATAATTTTAATTAAAACTAAATAAAACGCATTTTAATTAAGAAGAGATTCTTGCGCAAAACAAGTAAGTAAGTGTACCACTTTTTTTGATTAGTGCCGGCATTCGAACAATACCTTCCTGGCGGTTGCAGGAGATAGAAAGGTACAGCCAAGTGTGCGTCGAGGACGCTGCTTGTGTTGGAGAAACAAGAACCGAGCGCGAACACAAAGATGGATGTGAGTACCGATGAGATAACTGAGAGGCGAAAGCCTCGTATTGTAGTTAAGGAGGGAAGTATCGTGCCACGTAAAGGACATACTCAGAAGAGAGACGTATTAGCAGATCCGTTATACAACAATAAGGTTGTTACAAAGCTGATCAACAACATTATGTTAGACGGTAAGAAGGGTGTTGCCCAGAAGATCGTTTATGGCGCTTTCAACAAGGTTGAGGAAAAGACCGGAAAGCCAGCTGTAGAAGTTTTCGAAGAGGCAATGAACAATGTAATGCCAGTTCTCGAGGTTAAGGCTAAGAGAATCGGTGGAGCAACTTATCAGGTTCCGATCGAGGTTAAGCCAGAAAGAAGACAGGCTCTTGCTCTTCGTTGGTTAACCATGTTCTCCCGTAAGAGAGGCGAGAAGACCATGGAAGATAAGCTTGCAAACGAGATCATGGATGCAGCAAATGGAACAGGTTCCGCTGTAAAGAGAAAGGAAGATATGCACAAGATGGCAGATGCAAACAAGGCATTTGCTCACTATCGCTTCTAATAGTTGCATTATCTGATATTTACAGCAAGTTAAGGAGGAAAAAATCTTGGCTGGAAGAGAATATCCATTGGAGAGAACCAGAAATATTGGAATTATGGCTCATATCGATGCAGGTAAGACTACTCTGACTGAGCGTATTCTGTATTATACTGGAGTTAATTATAAGATTGGTGATACCCATGAGGGTACTGCTACCATGGACTGGATGGCTCAGGAGCAGGAGAGAGGTATCACAATCACATCTGCAGCTACTACTTGTCACTGGACACTGGAAGAAAACTGCAAGCCGAAGCCAGGTGCTCTGGAGCATCGTATCAACATCATTGATACCCCAGGACACGTTGACTTTACTGTAGAGGTTGAGCGTTCCCTTCGTGTACTTGATGGCGCCGTTGGCGTTTTCTGTGCAAAGGGTGGTGTTGAGCCTCAGTCCGAGAACGTATGGCGTCAGGCTGATACCTATAACGTACCGAGAATGGCATTCATCAATAAGATGGATATCCTTGGTGCAAACTTCTACGGTGCTGTTGAGCAGATCCGTACCAGATTAGGTAAGAACGCAATCGTTCTTCAGCTTCCAATCGGTAAGGAAGATGATTTCCAGGGAATCATCGACCTGTTCGAGATGAAAGCTTATATTTACAATGATGATAAGGGTAATGATATCACCATCTGCGATATTCCGGAAGATATGAAGGAGCAGGCAGAGGAGTATCATACCGAGTTGATCGAGAAGATCTGTGAGCTTGATGATGACCTGATGATGCAGTATCTTGAGGGTGAAGAGATCGCAGTTGCTGATCTGAAGGCTGCTCTTCGTAAAGGCTGCTGCAATTGTACCGCTATTCCGGTATGCTGTGGTAGTGCTTATCGTAACAAGGGTGTTCAGAAGCTTCTGGATGCAATCATCGAGTATATGCCAGCTCCAACCGACATCCCGTCAATCAAGGGTGTTGATATGGACGGAAACGAAGTTGTAAGACATTCTTCTGATGAAGAGCCATTTGCAGCTCTGGCATTCAAGATCATGGCTGACCCATTTGTTGGTAAGTTAGCTTACTTCAGAGTTTACTCCGGTACTCTGAACTCCGGTTCCTATGTATACAATGCTACAAAGGATAAGAAGGAGCGTGTAGGCCGTATTCTTCAGATGCACGCTAATAAGCGTATGGAGCTTGATAAGGTTTATTCTGGAGATATCGCAGCAGCTGTTGGTTTCAAGATCACAACTACTGGTGATACAATCTGTGATGAGCAGCATCCAGTAATCCTTGAGTCTATGGAGTTCCCAGAGCCAGTTATCGAGTTGGCTATCGAGCCGAAGACTAAGGCTGGACAGCAGAAGATGGGCGAGGCTCTTGCAAAGTTGGCTGAGGAGGATCCGACCTTCCGTCAGCACACTGATCAGGAAACTGGACAGACCATCATCGCTGGTATGGGTGAGCTTCATCTGGAGATCATTGTTGACCGTCTGCTTCGTGAGTTCAAGGTTGAGGCAAACGTTGGTGCACCTCAGGTTGCGTACAAGGAAGCAATCACTAAGGCTGTTGATGTAGATAGCAAGTATGCTAAGCAGTCTGGTGGTCGTGGACAGTACGGTCATTGTAAGGTACACTTCACACCAATGGATTACAACGGAGAAGAACTGTTCCAGTTCAAGTCTTCTGTTGTTGGTGGTGCTATTCCGAAGGAATACATCCCGGCTGTTGGCGAAGGTATCGAAGAGGCTACTAAGAGCGGTATCCTTGGCGGTTACCCGGTTATCGGTGTATGCGCTGATGTATACGACGGTTCTTATCATGAAGTCGATTCTTCTGAAATGGCATTCCACATTGCTGGTTCTATGGCATTCAAGGAAGCTATGCAGAAGGCAGCCCCAGTCCTTCTTGAGCCTATCATGAAGGTTGAGGTTACTATGCCTGAGGAATACATGGGTGACGTTATCGGTGATATCAACTCCCGTCGTGGCCGTATCGAGGGTATGGATGACCTAGGCGGTGGAAAGATCGTTAGAGGTTATGTTCCGCTGGCTGAGATGTTCGGCTATTCCACAGACCTGCGTTCTAAGACTCAGGGTCGTGGTAACTACTCTATGTTCTTTGAGAAGTATGAGCCAGTTCCGAAGAATGTTCAGGAGAAGGTTCTGAGCGCAAAGAACAAATAAACAAAATCATAATGCTGTGCAGCTTGTCTGCACGGCATATAATGATAAAATTTTTATTATTTCCTAAAATTAGACTTGAAAAAGTTCTCATTATGTAATATACTGAGAGTAGTGTCAGTCTAACACAAGACATTTATGCCCTCTGGGCAATATTTAAGGAGGAATTTCAATCATGGCAAAGGCTAAATTTGAAAGAACGAAACCGCATTGTAACATTGGTACCATCGGACACGTTGACCATGGTAAGACTACTTTAACTGCTGCTATTACCAAGACTCTTCATGCAAGATATGGTACTGGCGAGGAAGTTGCTTTCGAGAACATCGATAAGGCTCCAGAAGAGAGAGAGAGAGGAATCACTATCTCTACTGCTCACGTTGAGTATGAGACTCCACATCGTCACTACGCTCACGTTGACTGCCCAGGACATGCTGACTACGTTAAGAACATGATCACCGGTGCTGCACAGATGGATGGTGCTATCCTGGTTGTAGCTGCTACCGATGGTGTTATGGCTCAGACTAGAGAGCACATCCTTCTGTCCCGTCAGGTAGGCGTTCCGTACATCGTTGTATTCATGAACAAGTGTGATATGGTAGACGATGAGGAGCTTCTTGAACTGGTTGAGATGGAGATCCGTGAGCTGTTAAACGAGTATGAGTTCCCGGGTGATGACATTCCGGTTATCAGAGGTTCAGCTCTGCAGGCTCTGAACGATCCGATGGGACCATGGGGAGACAAGATCATTGAGTTAATGGAAGCTGTTGATAGCTACGTTCCAGATCCGGTTCGTGATACTGATAAGCCATTCCTGATGCCAGTTGAGGACGTATTCTCTATTACTGGTCGTGGTACTGTTGCTACTGGTAGAGTAGAGAGAGGTACTCTGCATCTGAACGATTCCGTTGAGATCGTAGGTATCAAGGAAGAGAACAGAACCGTAGTTGTAACCGGTATCGAGATGTTCCGTAAGCTTCTGGATGAGGCTCAGGCTGGTGATAACATCGGTGCTCTGCTTCGTGGTGTTCAGAGAACTGATATCGAAAGAGGTCAGTGTCTGTGTAAGCCAGGTTCTGTAAAGTGCCACAAGAAGTTTACCGCTCAGGTATACGTTCTGACCAAGGATGAGGGTGGTCGTCATACTCCATTCTTCAACAACTACAGACCGCAGTTCTACTTCAGAACAACTGACGTTACTGGTGTTTGTGAGCTTCCGGCTGGTACCGAGATGTGTATGCCAGGTGATAACGTAGAGATGACCATCGAGCTGATTCACCCAGTAGCTATGGAGCAGGGTCTTCGTTTCGCTATCCGTGAGGGTGGACGTACCGTTGGTTCTGGTAGAGTAGTTTCTATCGTTGAATAATTTACGTTTGAGTAATTAAATAAGCGTGTGAAAGCGCGTGAGAGACAGTCATTGCAGGCTTGCCTGCAAGTGGCTGTCTTTTTTTTATATCTTTTGGTCTAAATCATGCTGACATGCAAAAGAAATAGCAATAAAATATTGTGGCTTTTTACCACACTAAACTGCTGAATAAAAAATCAGAATTAAACTAATATAGAAGAACTGCCTAGAATGAATTTCTAATATCTTGCAAAATCAAGCAAAATAACTGCTACAATCATAAAAACAACATTTGGAAAGTATTAAAAAATAATAAAATACACAAAATTTCAATGGTTTATATAAAAATTTTCTATATGATTATGCGCTTGTGAATAATATAATAAGGACAGTTAATAAAGCACATACTTCAAAGGAGGAGTAAAACATGAAAAAGAGCAGAATCTTTCCATTACTTGTAGGAGCAGCACTTTCCAGTTCATTGGTAGCCTGCAGTTCAGGATCGGGATCAGGAAACAAGACAAGTGTTGACAATAGCAAGAAGCCATTAGTATGGTTCAACCGTCAGCCATCTAACAGTTCTACAGGAGAGCTTGACAAGGACGCTTTGAATTTTAACGATAAGACATATTATGTTGGTTTTGATGCAAATCAGGGTGCTGAACTTCAGGGACAGATGGTACTTGATTATATTAAGGAAAATGCAGCATCTATGGACCGTAACGGTGACGGCGTAATCGGTTATATCTTAGCAATTGGTGATATCGGACATAACGATTCCATCGCACGAACACGTGGTGTTCGTTCTGCGCTGGGAACTGGCGTTGAGACTGATGGAGTAGTTGATGCATCTCCTATCGGAACAAATGCAGATGGTTCTTCTAAGATCGTTCAGGATTCTACTATCGAGGTAGATGGAAAAGAATATACCATCCGTGAGCTGGCAGCACAGGAAATGAAGAACTCAGCAGGTGCTACATGGGATGCAGCTACTGCTGGTAATGCAATTGGAACTTGGGCAGCATCTTTTGGTGATGAGATCGATGTTGTTGTATCTAACAACGATGGTATGGGAATGTCTATGTTCAATGCATGGGCAAAGGAGAACGAAGTACCTACATTTGGTTATGATGCAAACAGTGACGCAGTTGCAGCAATTGCAGAAGGCTACGGCGGAACAATTTCACAGCATGCAGATGTTCAGGCTTACCTGACATTGAGAGTTTTAAGAAATGCACTGGACGGTGTAGATATCGATACTGGTATTGGTACTGCAGATGCAGCAGGCAACAAGCTGGAAGAAGGCGTTGATTACAGATATAGTGCAGATGAGAGATCCTACTATGCATTAAATATTGCGATCACAGCAGATAACTATAAGGATTTCACCGATTCTACCAAGGTATACAGCAAGGTTTCAAATCAGCTGGATGCTTCTAAGAGCCCAGAGAAGAAGGTATGGTTAAATATCTACAATGCTTCTGATAACTTCTTAAGCTCAACTTATCAGCCACTTCTTCAGAACTATGATGATCTGCTGAACTTAAAGGTTGAATACATTGGTGGTGATGGTCAGACAGAGTCTAACATTACAAACCGTCTTGGTAATCCAGGCGAGTATGATGCATTCGCAATCAATATGGTTAAGACAGACAATGCAGCATCTTATACATCTCTCCTTAAGCAGTAATTGATAGAGATTTTTTGCTAGCAAAAGGTCCGAGGGTGTTAGAACTTCTGACACCCTCTTTTTCTGAAAGGAGTAAGGATATGGCAGAAGGTAAGAAAGATATCGTCTTGTCGATCCGCGGCATGAGCAAATCATTCGGAAGGAACAAGGTTCTAAAGCATATCGACATGGATGTGCCGAGAGGATCAATCATGGGTTTGATGGGTGAGAATGGTGCTGGTAAATCGACAATGATGAAATGTCTTTTTGGTACGTATCAAAAAGATGAAGGAACAATAATTTTAGACGGGAAAGAGATTAGCTTTACAGGTCCAAAGGATGCTTTGGAAAATGGTGTGGCAATGGTTCATCAGGAGTTGAATCAGTGTCTGGAAAGAAATGTAATTGACAATCTATTCCTGGGTCGCTACCCGAAAACATCCCTCGGAGTAATTGATGAGGGAAGAATGAAAAAAGAGGCTTCTGATTTATTCCGTAAGCTTGGCATTACGGTAGATCTTTCCCAGCCGATGAAAAAAATGTCTGTTTCAAAGAGACAGATGTGTGAAATTGCAAAGGCAATTTCTTATAATTCAAAGGTGATTGTTTTGGATGAGCCAACCTCATCTCTGACAGCACCAGAAGTTGAAAAATTATTTAAGATGATGAGACAGCTTCGTGAACAGGGAATTTCACTGATCTATATCTCTCACAAGATGGATGAGATCTTTGAGATCTGTGACCAAGTTTCTGTTCTTCGAGATGGTGCTCTTGTAATGACTAAAAACTGTAGTGATACCAACATGAATGAGTTGATTTCTGCTATGGTAGGAAGATCATTAGATAATCGTTTCCCGCCTGTTGATAATACACCGGGTGATGTGGTTTTAAGAGTAGAGCATTTATCTACGAAATATGCACCGAAGCTTCAAGATATAACCTTTGATGTAAAAAAGGGAGAAATATTTGGTTTATATGGTCTGGTTGGTGCGGGTCGTACAGAGCTTCTTGAGACAATATTTGGTATTCGTACAAGAGCAGCCGGACGTGTCTACTATGATGATAAGCTGATGAATTTCCATTCATCAAAAGATGCAATGGATCATGGATTTGCGTTAATTACTGAGGAACGTAAGGCTGATGGATTATTCTTAAAAGCAGATATCACCTTTAATACAACAATTGCTAATATGAATCAGTATAAATCTGGCATTGCATTATCTAAGGATGAAATGTTAAGAGCAACTGCAGAAGAAATTCGTATTATGCATACAAAGTGCATGGGACCAGATGATATGATTGCAAACCTTTCTGGTGGAAATCAGCAGAAGGCAATTTTTGGAAGATGGCTGGAGCGTTCACCAAAGATTTTCATGATGGATGATCCGACACGAGGCATTGATGTTGGTGCTAAGTACGAGATTTATGAGCTGATTATTGATATGGCTAAGCAGGGAAAAACAATCATTGTTGTTTCATCTGAGATGCCGGAGATTCTTGGAATTACAAACCGAATCGGTGTAATGTCAAATGGTCATCTGGCAGGAATTGTAAACACCAAGGAAACAAATCAGGAAGAACTGCTTAGACTTAGTGCAAAGTATTTGTAATAGAGAGGAGTACGAGAGCTATGGCAAATGATATGAGATATCTTTCGGCAGAAGAGGAAGCAAAGCTTTTAAAGCCGATTGATGAATATGTTGGTAAAATACAGGCACAGATAGATGCCCTGCGTGTAGATGGTTCTGATAAGGTGCAGGCATTAAAGACACATATCTCTTTGACAAAGGAAGATAAGAATTATACAAAAGAGGAGCAGAATGCAATTATCCGAAAGGATCAGGAGCTTCTTGTAAAGGCAAGAGAGGTAGAAACTGCAAATAAAGATAAAGTTTCCAAGCTGATTGCAGATGCAGAATCTTATCTGAAGACTCATTTTAAGAAAGATTATTACGATAAGGTTGCAGCAAGCTGTGCAGCTCAAAAGGAAGCTGAGAATGCAGAATATGAAAAGATTCGCGCAAATCTCAAAGCAGAGCACGAGCGCACAATTTCCGGCATGACAGATAAGCAGGAGCTTAAAGACGAGAAGTATGTATATAAGAATCGTCTGTATGATGCACAGATGGTGCATGAGTCAAAGCTTCAGGAAATAAAGGACAGAAAGCATGAGGCATTTGTGCATCAGTATCATCTGATTGATTTGCTTCGTATGTCCAAGTTTACTTATGGACAGAAGAAGCTTCAAAAACTGGAAAATTACAAGTATACATTTAACACACCGCAGTTCCTTTATAAGAACGGACTTTATATTGTAATTATCCTGATTTTTATCGCACTTTGCTTTATAACACCAGTTGTAAAGGATACGCAGCTTCTGACAACAGCTAATATTTTGAATATTCTTCAGCAGGCATCACCTCGTATCTTCCTGGCTCTTGGTGTAGCAGGATTGATTCTGTTAACCGGTACTGATCTTTCTGTAGGCCGAATGGTTGGTATGGGTATGGTAACAGCAACCATTATTATGCACAATGGTATTAATACAGGCGGTGTATTTGGCCATATCTTTGACTTCACTGGAATCCCTGCACCGGCTCGTGCAATATTTGCACTGCTTGTATGTGTGATTCTGACAACTGGATTTGCATCAATTGCAGGTTTCTTTATGGCAAGATTTAAGATGCATCCATTTATCTCTACTATGGCAAACATGCTTATTATCTTTGGTCTTGTAACATATGCAACAAAGGGCGTATCCTTTGGAGCAATTGATTCTTCCATCCCGGCAATGTTTATTCCAAAAATTGGAAATTTTCCAACCATTATTCTGTGGGCAGTTGTTGCAGTTGCAGTTGTATGGTTTATCTGGAATAAGACAACGTTTGGTAAGAATCTGTATGCAGTTGGTGGTAATCCAGAAGCAGCTGCTGTATCTGGTATTTCTGTATTTGCAGTAACAATGGGCGCATTCGTTCTTGCAGGTATCCTGTATGGATTTGGTGCTTGGCTGGAATGTAATCGTATGATCGGTTCTGGTAGTGCAGCTTATGGACAAGGATGGGATATGGATGCTATCGCTGCCTGCGTTGTTGGTGGTGTATCCTTTACTGGTGGTATTGGTAAGATTTCTGGCGTTGTAACTGGTGTATTGATCTTTACTGCACTGACGTATTCCCTTACTATTCTTGGTATTGATACAAACCTTCAGTTTATCTTTGAAGGTATTATCATTCTCGTAGCAGTTACACTCGACTGTCTCAAGTACGTAAAGAAGAAGTAATGCACAAAAAATGTAAAAAAAAATAATATTACTAGTGGAAAATTGGTAAAAAAAGAGTATAATGAAGATGGCACGAATCTATTTATAAAGAAGTTCGTGCCATTTTTTGTAAATGCAGAAAGATTTCTTAGTAAACATGGAGGAATATAGATGACTACATATAAAGTACTTCTTGTAGATGATGAGGAAGAAGTCAGAAATGCAATTGAACAAAGAATTAATTGGGAAGAATTGGGATTTGAGGTAATCGGAAAAGCACAGAATGGTGTAAAAGCTATGGAAATAGCAGAAAAACTGCAGCCAGATGTGGTCATTACCGATATCAAAATGCCATATATGAATGGATTGGAACTGGCACGTAATTTAAAGGAAGAGAATCCAGGCGTGCGAATTTTAATTCTGACTGGATTTGACGAGTTTGAATATGCCAAAGAAGCAGTTCATCTTGAAATTGAAGAGTATATATTAAAACCGATCAATGCCAATGAGCTTTCTGAATGTCTCAAACGATTAAAAAACGTACTCGATAAAGAGAGAGAAGAAAAATTAAATGTCAGAAAGCTAGAGCAGTACTACACAGATTCCCTTCCTGTACTTCAAACAAATTTCTTTTGCTCTCTTGTGGAGGGACGCATTTCGGACAGTGAAATAAATAAATATTTAAATGATTATCAGATTTCTTTGCCAGGTTCATATTTTTGCTGCGCTGTTTTCCATACATCAGAAAATCATGTTCCTGACGGGATGACACCACTTCTGCTTTCGATATCTGTACAAAGAGAAGTAAAGGAAAAATTCCGCGGCAAATGGGACTGCAGATATTTTTCTTATCTGGGAAATATTGTTATGGTAGCAAATTTAGGCAAAGAAGATGAAATTACGAGACTGACGGATGACTGTGATCGCTTCTGCAAATGGGCAGACCGCTTTTTTGGTGCAGTTGTTACTGTTGGAATAGGTAAGGTGTGCAATGAAGTATCAAATCTTCGTTTTTCCTATGAAGGGGCATGGGAAGCACTTTCGTATCGTGTTATTTACGGATCAGGCTGTTCTATCAATATTGCAGATATTGCACCGAAGGGGCAGGGACTTTCCATGCAGCCAGATGATATTAATATGAATGATGTGTTCAAGGCAGTTCATATTGGGGTACGTGAAGATATTGAACATGCAGTTTTTTCTTTAGTGAAGGAACTAAAAGATAATGCAAAAACAATTATGCAGTATAATTTTACTGTGCTGGAAATTGTAGGGCATCTATATCGTTTCTGTGGAAATAATCATATGAAATTTGAAGATCATGCCGGAGAAATCAAAAATGCGTATGAAGAAATTACAAAGATGGATGAAAGTGCATTAATGGCCTGGCTTGTCAGAGTAGCACTATCGATCAGTGATGAACTAAAAAATGCCAGAAATTCTTCACTGCGTTACCTTATTTCAGAAGCAAAAAATATTGTTCGTGATGAGTATGCAGATGCAGATCTGTCACTTGATACCGTATGTTCAAAGCTTGGTGTATCAAATTCCTATTTTTCTTCTATTTTTAAGAAAGAAGTGGGTATTTCATTTATTACATATTTGACAGATTACAGAATGCAGCAGGCTGTTCATCTGATGCTTGAAACAAATGAAAAAAATTATGAAATTGCAGAACATGTTGGCTATGAGGACGCAAACTATTTTGGATATGTTTTTAAACGCAAATATGGAATGTCGCCTTCAAAATATCGCACAGAGCATATGGGAAAATGAGTATGAAAAAAAGAAAAGTGTCAGATATTCAGTCTGTCATTATGACGGTTCTTTCTTTGATGACGGTAATTACGTCTATATCTATGGGGTTATTGCTTTACAATCGATATGAAATGGCTATGCGTCAGAATGAAGTTCGCAACACACAAAACCTGATGGAAAGCACAGTCAATTCCATGGAGCAGTATCTGAAAAATATGAGACAGATTTCAGATACTGTCACATATAATATTATACAGGCATTTGATGTGTCTAGTCCGGAGTTTAATCAGCAGTTGAGTTTTCTATATGATTTTAATAAGGACAAAATACAGAGTATTGCGCTTTATGATATGGAAGGAAATCTTATTGTGGCAGAGCCAGTTACGCTGCAGAAGGATGGCATAGAGGTGCTTTGGCAGTCTTGGTTTGAAAATGCAGCAGAGGAAATTGAAAATATGCACTTTTCAACGCCTCATATGCAGAATTTATTTCAGGATGATGCAAAGAGCTACCATTGGGTGATTTCCCTAAGTCGTGCGGTAGACGGTATTGATGGAGACAGACCTGAAAATGGTATTTTGCTTGTTGATATGAAATATTCCTTTATTGAGGAAATGATGAATCAGGTGAATGATCAAAACAGGGGGCGATATTATTATGTCTGTGATGGGGAAGGAAATCTGATTTATCATCCTTATGCAAATGAAATCAGCAATGGATTGTTTGAGGAAGATTTCAGTATTGTATGCAGCAATGAAGATGGTGTATATAAAAATTTGCGCAGCCCAAGTGGAGATAAGCAGACTGCAATTGTAAGCACTATATCATATACGGGATGGAAGATGGTAGGCATTGTAAAGCAGGATATTAGGACAGACAGCCGAGAGCAGTTTCGTATTTATATGGTAATTGTTGTAATTATGTTGATCATGATGCTTCTTTTAGTCAATCGCATTGTGTCGAAAAGGATTTCAAGTCCAATTCTTAAACTGGATGCATCTGTAAGGGCATATGAAGCTGGGGAAAAGCCTGATATCTATATTGGAGGCTCATATGAGATTCGTCATCTTGGAAAATCTGTCCAGCATTCGTATGAAGAAATTGAGCGGTTAATGAAAGAAATTGTGAAGCAGCAGAATGAGAGAAGAAAGAGTGAACTGGCAGCACTGCAAAGTCAGATCAACCCGCATTTTCTTTATAATACTTTGGAATCTATCACTTGGATGGTTGAGGCCAATAAAAATCAGGATGCAGTTTTTATGATATCTGAGCTGGCCAAGCTGTTTAGAATCAGTTTGTCAAGAGGAAAGACGATTATTAGTATTGAGGATGAGCTAAAGCACTGCAAAAATTATATGAATATTCAAAAGTATCGCTACAAGGAGCGTTTTGTGACAGAATATGATGTTTCAGAAGAAATTTATCCGTTTTGTACGGTAAAGCTTATTTTGCAGCCGATTCTTGAAAATGCTATATATTATGGTGTAGGAAATATGGATGAGGATGACCAGCCTAAAATTATTGTCAAAGGCTGGAAAGATGATGCAGAAATCTATCTTTCAGTTATGGATAATGGAATGGGAATGCGTCATGAAGATGTAGAAAATATTTTAAAAGATAATCAGAAAGGACCCAAACATGGTTCTGGTGTAGGACTCATTAATGTGCACACGCGTATTCAGCTGATGTTTGGAAATAAATATGGCCTTATTGTGGAGAGTGAACCAGATGAGGGAACAACGGTCACGATTCATTTGCCTGCTGTGCCATACACTAAGGAAAATTGTGAAGTGCTTGAGACTCCGGGAAAGCCAGTCAGAAAAGAGGGTGAATCATGAAAAAAACAAAAACTACTTTTTTGTTAGCAGAAATTTGTCTTGGCATATTACTGCTGTTTTGTGTGCATCTGATTTTTGAAGATGAAAAGCCTCAGAAGCGTGTAGCAGTTATTGTTGAAAAATCAGGTGATGAAAAATGGAACTCCTTTATGAATGGTCTAAAGCAGGCAGCTGGAATCGCAAATATACATTTGATTATTTGCAATACAGATGAAATTGAAAATGCAGATGAGGAGAAGAACTTGATTTATGATCAGCTGGATAATCAGGTTGATGCATTTATTGTTCAGGCGGCGCCTGGCAGGGATACTATTGATATGCTTAGAGAAATTCGCGTACAAAAGCCAATGCTTCTTGTAGCAAATGATGCGCTGCGTGAAAAAGAGGAAGACCATATATCAAAATATTCTGATTTGCCTGTTATTACGCCGGACTATTACCGTATGGGATATACATTGGCACAGGACTTATTAAGCCGCAATCAAAATAATATTCAAGGCAAAACTGTTGGAATTATAAGCGGATTTAAGAAAACAGACTGTACTGATAAATGTATGCAGGGTGTATTAGATGTGCTTTCTGATACGGGATGTGAGATTCAGTTTGATATGAATATCACATATGATATGGAAATTACACAGAGGTTAAAAGAGCAGCAGCCAGTTGACTATTTGATTGTATTTGACACAAGTGCCTTAGAGCAGGTAGCAGGGATGTATGCACAGAAAAAAGAGAGTGACACGAAAATCTATGGGATTGGAAATAGTATAAAGTGTGTATATTATCTTGATGATTCTGTGATTGACGGATTGATTGCGATAGATGGATATGGAATGGGATATCATAGCGCTATAGAAATTTCAAAAGTGCTGAAAAATCATCTGTATACGATTAACAACCAGACGATTGAGTATCATCTGCTGCATAAAGAAGATATTTTCAGAGAAGAGGTACAGCATTTTCTTCATACGTATGATTGAGAATTTGCATATAGTCAGCCAAAAAGGAATGGAGATTTCAATGAAACAGTATCAGATAAGAAGTATTCTGATCGGATGCATGTTGTTGTGTCTGACAGGATGTACGGCGAATAGTGAGAAAAAAAGAGATGTTCTTCGTGTTGGTGTTGTGCTATACACGCAGGATGACCCCTTTATTAATGCGCTTACAGATTGTCTGAAGGAAGATCTGGCAGAATACGAGTCAGATTCTCTAAAGGTGATTATGACTGTAAGGGATGGAAAAAATGATCAGAAGATTCAAAATGAAGTTGTGAAGGAGATGCTTGATGCTGGCTGTGAGATACTTGCTGTTGATCTCGTTGACAGGACAGAGCCGTCAAATATAATAAAGATGGCAAAAAAGGAAAATATACCTGTTATTTTCTTTAATAGAGAGCCAGTGAGAGAGGATTTGATGCAGTGGGATAAGCTGTATTATGTAGGTGGAGATGCCAGACAGTCTGGTATGATGCAGGGTGAGATTGCAGCAGATATGATACGAGACAATGACGCAGTAGATCGAAATCAGGACGGAAAGATTCAATATGTACTTCTTGAGGGTGAGACAGGTCATCAGGATGCAATCATTCGAACAGACAGTGTGGTAAAAACAATTAAAGAACAGGGCATTATATTAGAAAGACTAAGTTTCCAGTTTGCAAACTGGAATCGTGGACAAGCTGAAAATAAGATGACACAGCTGATTAATCAATATGGAGACGAGATTGAACTAGTGCTTTCTAATAATGATGAGATGGCTCTTGGTGCAGTTGCTGCGTATGATGCACTTGATTATGATAAAGACAGACGTCCGATGATTTTTGGAATAGATGGTTTGGAAGGTGCATTGGATGCTGTCCAAAAAGGCACCATTCAGGGGACTGTGTATAATGACAGGCATGGACAAGCTGAGCAGATTTCGCGTCTTGCGATGACACTGTTTCAAGGTCAGACACCGCCAAAGGAGGATCTGGAAAATGAACGATATATCTTTTTGCCGTATCAAAAGGTGACGGCAGAAAATGTGGAATCATTTATGGAACAATAAAAAGGTTCATTTTCGGAAAGGAAAGATTGAAAATGGAAGATTGGCTGATAAACTATTATGAACAGACAGATCCGCTTAAAAGACAGCAGATGCTTCTGGAAAATAAAAATGAAACCATGAGTGAAGAAGATAAACTTCGAATGAAGCTCTGGGAGACCAGATATGGAAAAGGTAAGCCAAGGAAAGATATGTTTGTTGGTTATCTGATGAATTTAAAATATATTGTAGAAAGTGGAAGCATGGATTTGGGAGGCAGAAAGAAAAAGCTTGCGATAGAAGCTATTCTTGGTCTGAATTTATATGAATTTGAAAGAAAGCCAAAGACTCAGCAGAAAATAATTTTTTTAGAGTTAAAAAACACATGCAGAAAATATATTGAGATTAGTACAGGAGGACGTGGCTTTACTTCTGTTATTTTTGGAATGGGACAGCTGTCAGATGAAAGCATTGCAGGAAAGATCGCTGAACAAATAAGCAGAATTGTGTTTGATGCACCTCATAGTCTGCGAATGGAAAAAGAATTTGAGCCGCTTCAAAGAGCTGCTTTAGAGGTGTTTAGGGAAATTTATCCTAATCGCGAACATTTTCTGAAAAAAAGATAAGGAATGATAAACGGTGCATTTTCTCTTTAACGCTACTTGTATTTGCAAAGCAAAAAAGATATACTGTAACTGTTTTAATGCTTTAATTATAAGGAGGAGATGAGTATGGCAGAATATTGCATCAGCTGCTGTTCTACAGCTGATTTGACGAAGGAATATTTTGATAAGCGTGGAATCCGCTATGTGTGCTTTCACTATGAACTGGGAGGAACGGACTATCTGGATGATCTTGGTCAGACGATGCCTCCGGCAGAATTATATCGCAGAATGCTTGCAGGTGAGGATGTAAAGACATCACAGGTTAGTATCGGTGAGTATGCAGATTTTTTTAGAAAAATATTTGATGAGGGAAAGGATATCCTTCATTTAACGCTTTCAAGCGGAATTTCAGGCAGCTACAATTCAGCATGTATTGCAGCAGAACAGGTAAGAGAAGAATATCCAAACAGAAAAATTTATGTAGTGGATTCATTGGCAGCTTCCTCAGGTTATGGTTTGTTAGTAGATACTCTGGCAGACAGAAGAGATGCAGGAGAGAGTATAGATGAATTGTATGCATGGGTGTGTGAAAATAAAAAGAAACTGCAGCACTGGTTTTTTACTTCTGATCTTACTTTTTTTATCAGAGGCGGAAGAGTATCAAAGGCAGCTGGATTTTTTGGAGGTATGCTTGGAATCTGTCCTTTGTTAAATGTGGACTATGAGGGACATTTGACAGCAAGAGAGAAGGTGCGCACGAAGAAAAAAGTGATTCAGCGCATCGTTCAGAAGATGGAAGAAAATGCCGAGGGAGGTTTGGCATATTCGGGCAAATGCTATATCTGTCAGTCAGAGTGTATGGATGACGCAAAAGCTGTTGCAATGCTTGTTGAGAGCCGCTTTCCTAATTTAAATGGAAAAGTTGAAATTTATCCGATTGGTGCTACAATTGGCAGTCATACCGGCCCGGGAACAGTAGCATTATTTTTCTGGGGAAAGGAACGCGTGGATTGACGCAGTTTTGTAAAAGAAATGTAATGTTTTTGGATATTTGAAACATTGAAATAAACTCATACTTATGGTATGATACGAAAGGTTAAAGGCGTTATCGTTTACGTTACACGCAGACGATAACTTAAAAAAAGCCGCAAAAATGCGGCAGAACGGAGAAGCATATGATTTGCCCGAAATGTGGTGCCAGACTAGCGCAGGGAAGCACGATTTGTCCAATTTGCGGAACAAAGATACGCCCCTCTAAAGTCAAGGTACAAGACAATTATGAAGAGCAGCCAGATCAAGGCTACGATTCAGATTCAGATGATGATTATGAAGAAAATCTGAATGATGATTACGATTATGACGAAGAGGATGACAGCTACGGTAATGATGATTACGACAATGATGATTATGAACCGGCTCATCCAAAAACAAATCGTATTCTTGTTGTTATTATTGTCACAGTAATTGCATTGATTGCTGCGATGATCGTATTGATTGTTATTCTTTTCAGCAGTGGAAAAAAGAGCAATAAGCAGATTCCGTATACAGTAGATAAAATACAGGATACGGATACGAAGAAAGAAACACAGAAAGAAACTCAAAAGGAGACAGAAACTGAAGTAGTTGAAATCAAAGACAACAAGGTTACTTCCGGAAGAAATGTCTATGAGCTTTCAAATGATGAGTTAAAGCTTGTTGAGTACAATGATCAGGGACAAGTTGTTCGTATTCCGGCAGAAATCGGCGGATATTCGGTAACTTCAATTGGTTCACATGCATTTAAGAACAATACGTCAGTTCAGTATTTAAAGCTTCCAGATGGAATGAAGAAACTGGATGATTCTGCATTGTCTGATATTGAGCTTTTGAAAGAAGTTGTAGTTCCGGAATCAGTTGAAGAGATTGGAAACCTTGCTTTTTCAAAGGTTCAGAAGGCAATTTGTGTAAAGGGAAGCTTTGCATGGAATTATATGAAGTATATGGCAGATGAGGTAGTTGAGGGAACTTCACTTTCACTTGACAATAATGCGTCCACGCCATCAAGCTCTGCGCAGCAGACAGTTCCAACACAGCCGACGACTGCACAGCAGGCAGCGTCACAGCCGCAGCCGCAGCAGACGCCAGCCCCAGCCCCGTCCCCAGAGCAGACACCGGCCACAGCCCCGTCTTCAGAGAAGCAGCCAGCGACAAATCCATCACCGGATCAGACACCAGCCCCGGCTCCATCTTCGGAGCAGCAGCCGGCGACAAATCCATCACCAGATGAGACACCGGCCCCGGTTCCATCTTCAGATCCGGCGCCAGCGACAAATCCATCACCAGATGAGACACCAGCGCCAGCACCGTCACCAGATGAGACACCAGCACCAGCACCGTCACCAGATGAGACGCCAGCAACAGATCCATCACCAGATGAGACGCCGGAAGCACCAACGGAGCGAAATGCAGAAAATATTCTTGCAAAGATTTCTGCAGATTCTGGTGGAAGTGTTGTAGGAAACAGCTATATGTTCTACGATTTTAATGGAAATGGTGTTCAGGAAGCATTTGCACTTGTTGATGTAGGCGGACGAAAGGAAATCTGGTACAATGGAGAGGATTCTACTTCCAATGCAGTTGAGATTTTCCCAATCACTGATGTTGCATCATGCAGTGTTAATGCTATTGCAAACGGCACAACACAGTTTGTTTTGAGCGTCACCACTTCAACAGGAGAATCATATTCCTGCATTTATGGAGCAGATGGTGCAAATGGCTATATGGTAGCAGATTTGCTTCCGGGTGTATTTGTATCAGATGGCGTAAGCTTACAGTTAGACAATGGAATGAATGGAGTTGCATATCTGCTTGCTTCTGACGGAGGCTATAGTGAGTATGCAGCACAGGAACTGGCAAAGAGTCAGTTTGATGCGATGCCGGGTGCACAGGATATCTGGTCACAGGTAAGCGCACTGATTGGTGCAGAACCAACAGACCTTCATTTCTGGAATCGTTCAAGTGCAGTTGATAATTTGATTCAGATTGCATTTACAGATGCAGCAGGAACACCAAGTTACATCAATGTGTCATGGACTCAGGATGGAATGCAGTTTGAAGATGGTGCACTTAATGTTCATAATGGTGTGGTAAAATCTTCTTATACAGGATTAAATCAGATTCAGCCGCAGGAAGTTCCGCAGGTAGAGACAGAGCCGGCTGATCCAGCTACAGAGATTTCATTTTCAGATGGAACAGCAGTTACACTTTCAGCAGAAGGAAATAATTATACGGCAGATCTTAATGGAGATGGTGCAGCAGACTTCTTCAAATATCGTACTGAGGTAGCAGAGGATGGAAGTACAACCAGCCTTATCGTCAATGTGAATGGTACCGATTATACAGTTGGTACAGGAATCAGTGCAGCATATAAGGTAGAGGTATGTGATTTAAATACATCCGATAATCAGCTTAATATTGTAGTTGTTGGAACAGGTGCAGACAACTCTGTTACCAGTTTTCGTGTATTAAGCGGAACCGATCTTTCTACACCGCTTATGCAGGATGGAACATTTACCGTGCTTAACGGATATGGAAATGCAGCGCGCCTGTATAATACGTCCCATGTACTTACACCTTCTTCCGCAAATGGAACATTTGATGAAAATGGTGGATTTACGTTAGCAGTGACAAGCCCAATTTCTATTGACAGTCTTGGCCGTTATGTCTGCAAGATTCCATATGAATTAAAGGATGGTGTGATTGCAGAGGATGCATTAAGTGAGACAACTGGAAACTACGAATATGAGCTTGTTGATCTGACATCACAGGAACAGTTTAATTATATTCTGGCAGCAGATACGAATTTGTTAAGTTCGGCAGCAGCAGATGCTGCGCCAGCGGTATTACTTGGCACAGGAACACAGGTATTCCCAAGAAAGCTGATTCAGGCGGCAAATGAACCAGGTGCATTTTATCTTTACGTAGAGGATGCATCAGGAAATGCTGGATATCTTCCACTTGTTGAGGGACAGACATTGTTCCAGAGCGTACCACAATAATTTATAAGTAGACAAAAAACTGGCCTCCCATGGGAGACCAGTTTTTTTTATGTATGATAATTAAATACTTGTCCAGCGACCAGATGAACCGCATGGAAGAACAAGACCAGACTGTGTTACAGGAAGACCAATTTCATCAGAAACAACGTGACCGCCAAATTTGCTTACAACCTCAAGTCCAAGAAGATATGTTAAGACAGAAGCAGCAAAACCGGTTGTATAGCTGTTAATAAGGAAAAATAGCGGTTTGTCAGAAAGTAGCTGTGAACACAGTGATACGAGTGGATGAATAGCATCCTCAATTTTCCAGATTTCACCCTTAGGTCCGCGTCCATAAGATGGCGGATCCATGATGATTGCATCATAGTGATTGCCGCGTCGGATTTCTCGTTCAACAAATTTCTGACAGTCATCAACAATCCAGCGAATCGGTGCATCAGACAGTCCACTAGATGCTGCATTTTCTTTTGCCCAGGCAACCATGCCCTTTGAAGCATCTACATGAGTAACAGAAGCGCCAGCAGCTGCTGCAGCAAGTGTTGCACCGCCAGTGTAGGCAAATAAATTAAGTACTTTAATAGGACGGTTTGCATTTTGAATCAGGTTAGAAAACCAATCCCAGTTTGCAGCCTGCTCAGGGAATAAGCCTGTGTGCTTAAAAGAGAATGGCTTTAACTGGAAGGTAAGCTTTCCATAATGAATGCTCCACTGCTGCGGCAGAGAGAAAAACTCCCATTCACCGCCTCCCTTGCTGCTTCTATGATAATGTCCGTTCTTTTTCTTCCAACCCGGATTGGTGTGAGGTGTGTTCCATACAACCTGAGGGTCTGGACGTACCAGAAGATAATTTCCCCAGCGCTCAAGTTTCTCTCCGTTAGAGGTATCAAGGACTTCGTAGTCCTTCCAGTTATCAGCCAGCCACATAATAATATCCAACCTTTCTTATATATATGCGATACCGAATGTTTTTAGAATTGCGAGAGTTGCATTGCAACGGAGCAATTCGTTGGTACCAGTAATTTTAAATCACATATATAAGTATAAGAAAGAACAGGCATCCTGTCAATAGAGTGTTGCCAATCGTCGAACCACCCTTCGTAAACTTCTGGGTCGAAAAAAACTTTAAAAAATTTGAAAAAAGTGCTTGCATTTTGTTTTGATATAGTGTATAGTATACCTTGCTGTGACATGATAGCAA
>OGOG01001455.1_pt1 | contig 23172 bp, 19 predicted proteins | sample 1552581 | NCBI WGS metagenome assembly OGOG01 (sample SAMEA2580152, study PRJEB22360) | human gut metagenome | biome: human gut; feature: human-associated habitat; material: faeces | place: Denmark | collected 2008/2010 | reverse complement strand
GTACATTTATTTCATATTTTCTATTATATATCTATTATCATTTGTCTTTATTTGCCTCCACAACATGCACATCCATCTGCGGATACGGAATAGAAATTCCGTTGGCATCAAAAGATTCTTTGATTTTCTCATTCAGCCGCCATTTGATCTTCCAGTATTTATCGGTGGGAACCCAGACGCGAAGCCCCATGACTACGGCGCTGTCAGCAAGTTCGTCTACAAAGACCAGCATGTCTTTGTCCGATTTGGTTCCGGGATCTTCCTGTAAAATGTGCTGCAAAAGCTTTTTTGCTTTCTTAATATCAGAATCATAGGAAATTCCCACTTTGATTTCCAGGTTACGCAAATTCTGCGCAGTTACATTGATAATGGTGCTGTTGGATAATTTTCCATTTGGAATGATTACATGCTTATTGTCAATGGTGATCAGGGTCGTATAGAACATCTCAACCTTATATACGGTTCCCTCCGTCCCACCAGCCTGATCCTGTATAATATAATCTCCTACCTGAAATGGCTTAAACAAAAGTAGCATAACGCCGCCAGACAGATTCTCCAGACCGCCCTGCAAAGCAAGACCAATGGTAACGCCGGCAGTTCCCAGAAGAGCTGCTACTGAAGATTCCTTCACACCGAAATTAGTAGCTATATTAAAAATCAGAATCAGATACAGCAAAAATTTTCCAAAAGAACAGATGAACTGGGCAACCCCCATGTCTATGCCGGCCTTTTCCATGGAACGCTTCGCAACTTTCAGCAGCCACTTGATCAGCTTTGTTCCCACATAAAAAGCTACAATAGAAAGAACCACTTTCATTCCGAAGCTGATCAAATCCGGAATATGACCGTTAAAGTAAGCCTTGATCTGATCCCAGTTGGAGCTTACTTTATCCACTGTTTCCTGGACAGTCTCCTGAACTGCATTCTCTATAACCTGTCCTTCCAAATTCCCATCTCCTTTTTTCAGTCCTTTCCCGTAAACAATTCTGTTTCTTGCTATCCAAAAACAATTTCGTCCTGTTTTCCACCGGAAATTCATTTTGGAAACAAATTATCCACCGTCTACTGCAAGACTCTCCACAGTATCAACTGCGCTGCCAGAATTAACGGCACACCCAGACGGAATTTCCATTTTCTGATTTTATGATGAAAAAATTGCATTCCAAGAAGAGCTCCAGCGGAACCGCCAATGGCAGCCACCGCAAGAAGCTGGGCTTCCGGGATGCGCCACTGTTTCCGGATGGCTTTCTGTTTATCGATGCCATACATCCCGAATGCTGCAATATTAACGAAAACCAGATATACAACAAGAATATTTTCTAACATTTTAATCCAACTCTCTAATTTCCCTGCCAAACACGCTATAAAGCGTGTTTGAAAAAGGCTTTCTACAAGGCAATGGCAAGAGAAATAATGTTTTCCCTCTTCTCTTTATTTATTTAATCCCTTCATAGAAAGGCTGATCCGGTTCTTCTTCTCATCCACACCGAGAACACGAACCTCCACAACATCTCCAACGCTTACAGCTTCCAACGGATGTTTGATAAATTTTTCACTCATCTGGGAAATATGAACAAGTCCGTCCTGATGAACTCCGATATCAACAAAAGCTCCGAAATCGATTACGTTGCGGACAGTTCCTTTCAGGATCATACCCTCTTTCAGATCCTTGATATCCAGTACATCTGTGCGGAGAATCGGCTTCGGCATCTCATCACGCGGATCTCGTGCCGGTTTCTCCAGCTCTTTTACAATATCCCGAAGAGTGATCTCTCCAATTTCCAGTTCATCAGCAGTCTTCTTGTAATCCCCGATCTGTCTGGAAAGTCCGGCAAGCTTGCCTCCTGCAATATCCTCAGCGGAATATCCCAGTTTCTCAAGAAGCCTGGAAGCCGCCTCATAGCTCTCCGGGTGAACGCTTGTCGCGTCAAGAGGATTGGAGCCGCCTGTAATACGCATGAAACCAGCGCACTGCTCGAATGCTTTCGGTCCAAGCTTCGCAACCTTCAGAAGATCTTTTCGGCTTGTGAAACGGCCATTCTCCTCACGGTAAATTACAATGTTCTTTGCAATAGCCTTGGAAACACCGGAAATATACTCAAGAAGGGAAGCAGAAGCAGTATTTAAATCCACACCTACTTTATTTACAGAATCCTCAACCACACCTGTCAGAGCCTCGCCAAGCTTCTTCTGGTTCATATCATGCTGATACTGCCCTACACCAATGGATTTCGGATCGATCTTAACCAGCTCAGCCAGAGGATCCTGCACACGTCTTGCAATGGAGGTAGCACTTCTCTGTCCTACATCAAAATTTGGGAATTCGTCTGTAGCAAGCTTGCTTGCAGAGTAAACAGAAGCACCTGCCTCATTTGTAATCACATACTGAACCTTCGCTTCCGGAATCTCCTTCAGCATATCAACAATAACCTGCTCAGACTCTCTGGAAGCAGTACCATTTCCAACAGAAATCAGGGAAATGCCATACTTCTTGATCATAGCTTCTACTGTATCCTTCGCAGCGCGAATCTTCTTCTCGTTAGTAGGAGCAGTTGGATAAACAACTGTGGTATCCAGAACTTTTCCAGTAGGATCTACAACGGCCAGCTTACAGCCTGTACGGAAGGCCGGATCCCATCCAAGGACAGTCTGTCCGGCGATTGGAGGCTGCATGAGAAGCTGCTCCAGATTTTTGCCAAATACTTTGATGGCTCCGTCCTCTGCCTTCTCAGTCAAGTCACTTCTGATCTCGCGCTCGATTGCAGGAGCGATCAGACGCTTGTAACTGTCCTCTGTCACTTCTTTCAGAATCGGTGTAGTAAATGGATTGTCTCGGGTGATCACCTGCTTCTCAAGGTAACGAAGAATATCTTCTTCTGGTGCAGCTACCTTGATAGTGAGGAATTTCTCTTTCTCACCACGGTTCAGCGCCAGCACACGATGTCCAGCCAGCTTCTTCACCGGCTCCTCAAACTCATAATACATCTCGTATACAGACTGTGCCTCCGGATCTTTTGCCGTAGAACTGATGGTTCCTTTTTTTGCAGTAAGATCACGGATGTGGATTCGATAATCTGCCTCATCGGAAATATGCTCTGCAATAATGTCCTTTGCACCAGCAATGGCATCTGCCACAGAAGCAACCTCTTTTTCCTCGGAAACAAAGGCTTCTGCTTCTTCCTCGATGGACTTGCCTGTCATCTGAAGCATAATAATATTTGCCAGCGGCTCCAGACCTTTTTCCTTGGCAATTGCTGCCCTGGTACGTCTCTTCGGACGGTACGGACGATAAAGATCCTCTACCACTACCAGTGTCTGTGCTGCCAGGATCTGTGCTTTCAGCTCTTCTGTCAGTTTTCCCTGGTCCTCAATGCTGGAAAGAACCTGATTCTTCTTGTCTTCCAGATTTCGAAGATAAGTCAGTCTCTCGTTCAGGTTACGAAGCTGCTCATCATTTAAGGTTCCAGTAGCTTCTTTTCTATATCGTGAAATAAAAGGGATGGTGTTTCCCTCATCGATCAATTTAACAGCAGCTTCTACCTGCCATTTCTGCACCCCAAGTTCCTGGGTGATTACCTGTAAAATATCCATTTTTTCAATCTCCTCTTGTTGCTTGTATTTCTAATTTCTGTAACCGTCATTATTTTCTGTATCATATCCGTTTCCAGAATCATTGGTCCAGTTATGAAAGCCGCCGTCAGCAGTTCCATCTCCTGGCAGTCTGTAGTCCAGTTCCCCATCCAGATCCCGATAAAATGCCACCATGGACATTTCCATATAAGGCATGATCCAGAAAAGTGCAATATAGAACGTGAACACAGATAATAACAAAAGCGGGATAAAGCTGAGATTCAGCTTCACATATCTCCAGATATTTCCCTTCATCAGCCTTGCGCTCTCTTTCAGTGCCTGGATTCCTCCAAGCTCTGTGTCATCCGCCATGAGAAAGTAGGTCATGGCAAATGGAAGGGAAATAAGAAAATTCAGCAAAGTGCTTACAGCCAGCAGTCCCAGAGTCATGGAAAGCCACTGGATCTGGGAATCCACAGTCAGTCCCGGATCTGTGGTAAAGCTCACATAATAGTAAGGGATTGCTGTGACCAGCTGGATCAGCGCCAGCACAAAGCCTGCAACGATCACCCTGTCTGGCTGGTTTTTGAAAAAGTAGCCCAGATCTCCCAGAGAAAACTCCTTTCCCCTGGAAATATTCAAAAGCATATACCCCAGACCAGCGGAAATGATCCCCACGATCAGTGACACCACCAGCATAAATACTTCACTGAGAACCAGATCCAGCGCGGATGTGCCAGAAAATAAATTGGTAGAAAGGATTGTTCCTAAAGTATTCAGACCATACACTGCCAGAAGCCCAAGGATCACAGTTCCAACATGTCCCTGCAATGCCTTTTTTGCCTGCAGTTTGATTTCCTTCGTACTTCTTTTTTTCATAATCATCATTCTCCTTTGCAGTGAAACAGCAGGCCGGGATTCTGATGCATCCCGGCCAGATATATTGCAGCACCATTTCGCTGTTTTCACTTTTTGCTCCATTAAGCCATGCCAGTTGTTCCCAATATAGCATTCTTCCATCTGACATCTGTAATTTTTTAATTACGCCGTTCTCTTGTTTCCCCAGAAAAACAGCGCTACCGTACCAGGACCTGTATGGCTTCCGATGGTAGTTCCGATGTTATTGATCTCAACCTTCCCATTTAATTTCGGGAAACGCTCTTCCACCAGCCTTGCCACTTCCCTGGCATCCTCTATACATGCGGACTGGGAAATATAACATTTCCCACTATAGTCAAGTCCGCCCTCAGCGTACTCTTCCATTTTGTCTACAACAGCCCGGATCACCTTTTTCTTGGTACGGATCTTAAATCTTGGGATCAGTTTTCCCTGATCATCCATATTCAGCAGCGGGCAGATATTCAGCATCGTGCCGAAAAAGCCGCTGGCCTTGGAAATACGGCCTCCTCTGATATAAAACGTAAGATCTGTGGAAAAAAACCAGTGATGCAGGTTCAGCTTGTGTTCCTCCGCCCAGGCATGAACCTCCTCAATGGGTCTGCCCTCATCCCGAAGGTCTGCAAGTTTATCCATAAAAAGCCCATATCCGGAGGATGCTCCCAGAGAATCCACCACCAGGATCTTACGCCCCGGATATTTTTCCTCCAGATCCGCTTTTGCAACGTTAGCTGAATTGATAACGCCAGAAATTCCTGAAGACAGGCAGACATGGAGCACATCTTTTCCCTCTTTCAGAAATCCTTCGAAATATTCTTCGAATTCATCTGCATTTACCTGGGAAGTCTTGGTGGATGCACCATCCTGCATGGCCTTATAAAATTGGTCAAATGGCATAGACTGTCCCAGATCATCTGCATATTCTTTTCCATTTAGTTCATAATGAAAGCAGATATAGGAAATATTTCTTTTCTCAAAATGTTCTTTCGTAAGGTCTGCTGTGGAACAGCAGCTGATCACATAGTCGCTCATATTTCCCTCCTGTTACTAATTTTGCAAAACCTCCAGATCGGGTTCTCCCTTATTCTGGAAGAATTTCATTTCTGTACGCAACACTTGCCACTGTATCCGGATCCTCATCCTTGTTAAACCAGAACTGTGCCCGGTTGTCAATCTTGGTATCTGCAGTCTTATAAATATTCAGGTAATCTCCGTCCTCATCACACGCATAGCCTTTTTCCTCTGCAGCTGCGATCAGGTCCGCCTTCTTCGCACCCAGGGTAAATCCACCGGAAAGAGTAAGGGTAAGAGCATCACTGTCGTAATTGCCTACCTCAAGCTCCCGTACAAAACAGTTCTCGATGGCAGTTGCATCCTGGGTAAAATTGTAAACACTGAAATGCACACTCTGGTTATTCTTCATCATGTCTACAAATTCCAGATCCCGGCCAGCCACATAAGCGCCATCTTCCACATCCTGAAGCTCCCAGCCATTCTCAAGGAATGCAGACACCGGAGCCGGAAGGGAATAAAGATCTCCGCAGAATTCCAACTGTGGAGCCAGCAGATCATCTCCCAGCTCAGTAGGAGCGGTATAGGAAGATACGATTTCTGGAACTTCCTCGCTTACACTTCCCTTGTCATATCCTTCTGGCTCTACGAAGTTACGCATATCTACCTGCTTCAGAGTATTGTCATCCTTATATACATAGAAATGAACTTCCTCGTAATAATCTTTCGAGTAGGAATACTTGGTATACAGGTCTCCCTCGTAAGTATCGCTTGGATCACCATAAGCAGCTTTGATATCATCAAAATTGGATTTTCCCATTACGATTCCGCCAGGCAGTTCTACAGGAGTAGCCGCCACATCAAAATCATAGCTTGCATCAATATCAATTCCTGCTACCAGACACTGGTTTAATGGCAGCTGGTTGATTCCAAGATTGATCACATCTACGGAAACGCGGTCGTCCCCTTTGTAAAAACTGATGGAACCATAGGAATTGGTTCCAACGCCCATCTCCGGGTCCTCGTTCTTGCCAAGTGTCCAGTCTGCTGCAAAATCCTGGTAATACATAGGGAACTGGTAAACCTTATCCCCGATCTTCACCTGAAAATCGTACAGGCTGTCGGACAGCTCTGTAACCGTTTCTGCACCAGCCTCAGGCTCATCAGCAGCCTCTCCTGCTGCCTCTGTAGTTTCGGCTTCCTGTGCCTCTGCATAAGCCGCGGACGGAACCGCACACAGGCACATTGCTGTAAAAAGCACTCCCAATACTTTTCTTTTCATACAGAAATTCCTCCTTAGAATGTATATTTGATCAGTCGGCAAGGCCGAAAGCATCGTGTACTGCATTCATAGCCCGGATTCCGTCTTTTTCGTTGATAAGGACGGTAATACGGATTTCAGATGTGGAGATCATATTAATGTTTACGCCTTCATTGTAAAGGCTCTCAAACATCTTGGCAGCCACGCCAGGATTGCTGAGCATACCGGAGCCAACAATGGAAAGCTTGGCGATATTGCGCTCAGAGTGAAGCTCCTTGAAGCCAAGGCGCTCCTGGCTCTCCTCCAGAGTGGCAACTGCATCATCCAGATCATCCTTATTTACGGTAAAAGAAATGTCCTTTGTTCCTGCACGTCCGATAGACTGCAGAATAACATCTACGTTAATATTTTTCTTTGCAAGGGTATCAAACACCTTAAATGCAACACCTGGCACATCACGAAGTCCCAACACCGCAATTCTTACAGCATCTGTATCCAGCGCAACACCGCTGATCAGCATTCTTTCCACGCTAACTACCTCCTTCACTACCGTTCCTTCACTGTTATTCAGGCTGGAGCGGACCACAAGGGGCACTCCGTATTTCTTCGCCATTTCCACAGAACGGTTGTGAAGTACACCCGCTCCTGACGTTGCCAGATCCAGCATCTCATCGTATGTGATTTCTTTCAGCTTTCTGGCATTTGGAACCTTACGCGGGTCGGCTGTGTAAACGCCGTCCACATCTGTATAGATCTCACAGGCATCTGCATGAAGTGCTGCTGCCAGTGCCACTGCAGTGGTATCAGAGCCGCCTCGTCCCAGAGTTGTGTAGTCATCGTATTTATCTACGCCCTGGAATCCGGTAACAATTACGATCCTGCGGGCATCCAGTTCCCGGCGGATACGCTCTGTATCGATTCTTTTTAATCTTGCATTCTGATGGCTGCTTGTGGTATGCATGGTCACCTGAAAGGCATTCAGGGAAACCGCCGGAACGCCCAGCTTGTGCATTACCATTGCCATCAGGGATACGGACATCTGCTCACCGATGGTAAGGAGCATATCCATCTCACGCTTCGGAGGCTTGTCGTCCATATCATGAGCCATACGGATCAGCTCATCTGTATATTTTCCCATGGCGGACAAAACCACCACCACGTCATTTCCTTTTTTATATTCTTCGATACAACGGTTGGCAACATTATACATTCTCTGTTTGTCCCCAACGGAAGTACCGCCGAATTTCTTAACTATCAGCATAGTTTTTCCTTTCACGCTGTCAGTTTTATTTTTATCTGCGCATACAGACAGTTTCGCGCAGCTGCCCATTACCTGAATAACTGCGGATTCATGTTATCAGTCTTTCACGCGGATCATGCCCAGAACATTCTCTCCAAGCGCTTTCACACGCTCTTTGTACTCGCCCTGTGTCATAAGTCTGGTAATAAAACCAAATTCTTCCGGAAGGGAATCCGGCTCGATCACAGCCTCAACCTTACCAAAAGCCTTATCCACTTCATCCAGGGAAGTATCCTTCACACGGACAAAGAAACGGCCTTCTACAGAATCCGGCTCCATCAGGGTCATCTCTTCATTGCTCCAGTTATTTGGAATGGTATCATGAAGATGCTTTGCAGCCTCCACAACGTCTGCTACAACTGCACTTGCAGTAGGAAGCTTGCCGGCTCCGCTTCCATAGAACATGGCATCGCCAAGCATGTTTCCATGTACAAAAATACTGTTGAACACTCCCTTTACGCCATAAAGAGGATTCTCCTGTCCTACAAGGAAAGGTGCTACAAGTGCGTAGAAGGAATCGTCTCCCAATTTCTTGCTTGTGCCAAGAAGCTTGATACTTCTGCCCATTTCTCTTGCGTATTCCATATCCTCTGGTGTGATCTTTGTAATTCCTTCTGTATAAACATTTTCAAAATTCAGGAATTTTCCATATGCCAGAGAGGAAAGAATGGCAATCTTACGGCATGCGTCCTGTCCTTCCACGTCAGCGGTAGGATCAGCCTCTGCGTAGCCTTTTCCCTGAGCCTCTTTCAGAACAGTATTGAAATCAGCGCCTTCTGTGATCATCTTATCCAGCATATAGTTAGTAGTTCCGTTCAGAATTCCGCTGACCTCATCGATCTCATCTGCGGTAAGAGAACCGTTGATGGCACGAATGATCGGGATTCCACCGCCACAGCTTGCCTCGAAAAGGAAGTTGATCTTTTTCTCTTTTGCAATTTCCATAAGCTCAGGACCGTATTGGGCAACCAGAGCTTTATTTGAGGTACACACACTCTTGCCGGCTTCAAGTGCTCTTTTTGTAAAAGTATAGGCAGCACCGGTTCCTCCCATTACTTCTACTACAATTTTAACTTCCGGATCGTTTACGATCTGCTCAAAGTCATGAACAAGAATCTCTTCTACCGGATCTCCAGGGAACTCACGAAGATCCAGTACATATTTGATCTTAATCTCTTCCCCGGCTCTTTTGTTAATCAATTCATGATTGGTGCGGATGACTTCTACTACACCGCTTCCAACTGTGCCATATCCTAACACTGCAATATTTATCATCTGTCCGTTACTCCCTGCCTAAAATTTTTAAATAATGGATTCCTTCCATCTGTTCAATGTCATCCACCATTGCCTCAGCATCCCCTTCTCCCTGAAGGATCTGCACACTTAAGGTAAGAGTGGCAATACCACTGATGGGAATACTCTGATGTATGGTCAGAATATTGCCATGGTTTTCTGCAATAGCCCGAAGAACATTGGATAAAATTCCCGGCTCATCATCCATCTGTATAATAAATGTGATGGTCTTTCCCTTGGCTTCCTCGTGGAAGGGAAAAATATCATCTTTATATTTATAGAAAGAGCTTCGGCTGATTCCCACAGCGTCTGCAGCTTCCTGAACCGTAGCTGCCCGCTTTGATTCCAGAAGCTTCTTCGCTGCAACTACATTCAGAAGCACCTCTGGCACAGCCCGCTCTTTTACTACAAAATATTTATTCTTATCTGTTGTCTTTGGCATCCTGCATTTCCTTCCACTTTCACTGCGCCCTGCAAATCTCTGCCATTACAGCCGCTGTATCCAGACATAATCCGGAAGCTGGTACCGTTCCCTTCGTGAACAGCAGCATGCTTTTATTGCTGTTCTGCAGGTCTCTTCGCAAGTGCGATCCATTTCAAATATGCATTAATAAAGATATCAATGGCACCATCCATAACTGCATCTACATTTCCGGTTTCTTCATTGGTACGGTGATCTTTGACCATGGTATATGGCTGCATAACGTAGGAACGGATCTGGTTGCCCCAGCCGATATCCGTTACTTCACCTCGGATTCCGGAAAGCTTGGCTTCTGCCTCCTGCTGTTTCAGAAGATATAACTTCGCCTTCAGCATCTGCATAGCCTTATCTTTATTCATATGCTGGGAACGCTCATTCTGACACTGTACCACGATTCCTGTTGGAAAATGAGTGATACGGATAGCGGATGAGGTCTTGTTGATATGCTGTCCGCCGGCACCACTGCTTCGGTAGGTATCAATACGGATGTCCTCATCATTGACTTCTACGTCCAGATCTTTCTCAATATCCGGCATTACATCGCAGGATACGAAAGAGGTCTGGCGCTTTCCAGCCGCATTGAACGGGGAAATACGTACCAGACGGTGAACACCTTTCTCAGACTTCAGAAGTCCGTATGCGTTCTCTCCGTTTACCTGGAAGGTAACAGATTTGATACCAGCTTCATCACCGTCCAGATAGTCCAGAACTTCAATTGAAAAGCCCTTGCGCTCAGCCCAGCGTGTATACATACGATACAGCATACTGCACCAGTCGCAGGCTTCTGTTCCACCAGCTCCTGCATTCAGTTTTATAATGGCATTCTCGCCGTCATACTCTCCTGAAAGAAGTGTCTTCACACGGATACTGTCAAACTGTGCCTGGAACTCATCCAGCATTTCCTGGATTTCTTCGATCATGGACGGATCATTTTCCTCATAGCTCATCTCGATCAGGGTCTCCATATCTTCTTTCTGGGTTACCAGATTCTGATAGGTTTCCATGTCGTCCTTCATACCCTTTAATTCTTTCATTTTCTTCTGGGATATTTCTGCATTGTCCCAGAAATCAGGCGCTTCCATTTCGCGCTCTAATTCTTCAACCCGCTTTTCTTTGTTAGCCAGGTCAAAGTGAATCCCTCACTTCCACTAATGGTTCTGTGTATGTTGCAAGAATGCTCTTGAACTGGTCTAATTCAACCATAGCTTCACCTTCTTTCTAATATTTCTGTGTAACTGTCCAGTGTTTTCTGAATCGTTACATTTCTTCAACAATGCCGCCGGCCTGGAATGTGTTTGAAAAATCATTCCCGCGATCCGCACGGCACACAGACTTTCAAACTATACAATAGCATATTCCGTGGGAAATTACAATAAAAAGCGATGTGGAAAGGAACAGCCACCCGTTACCGTTTCCTCTGTGAATAACAGTCATTCTCTCTGTTGCGATTTTTTCTCAAAAATGGATTTTAGAATAGGTTGAAAAATCTCTGTATTTCTTATATCATAAACTAATGGTTCGTTTGTGGAACATGGTTCTATGATATGATGATTTTGGTTAAAGCTATTAATGAAGAGGTATCATTTTTGAAGAAGAAAGAAGCGGTATTTATTGGTGCACTATTGGTTATTTCAGTGGTGCTTTGTATTTTTGTTTATGCGGTTCCACATGGAACTCATGGGTCGATCCAGATTACGGTGGATGGGGAACTTTATGGGACTTATTCACTGGCGGAGGATCAGGTGATCCAGATTGGGGATACCAATGTGTGTGAAATTAAGGACGGCGAGGTAAAGATGACAGAGGCGGACTGCCCGGATCATCTTTGCATGAAGCAGCCGGCAGTGGGCAGTGCAGGCGGATATATTGTGTGCCTGCCAAACAGAATAGTCATTCAGGGAGAGGGCGATTCAGATTCACAGGATTCCGAAAGTGGATTTGACGCAGTGGTGTAAGTGATGAATCAGAAAAAGACAGCGTATCTTGGGCTGTTTGCAGCCATTGCCATTATTTTCGGGTATGTGGAATCGTTGATTCCGTTTTTTGCGGGAATTCCGGGAATGAAACTAGGGCTTGCAAATCTGGCGGTGCTTTTTGTGCTGGAGAGGTATACGTGGAAAGAAGCGGCGCTGGTTTCCATTGTGAGAATTTTTATTATCGGTTTTATGTTTGGAAGCGGCTCCAGTATTATGTATAGCCTGGCGGGGGCGACCCTTAGTTTGATTGTGATGGTTTTTGTGAAAAATAAGATTGGATTCGGGCAGCTGGGTGTAAGTGTGGCTGGTGGCGTTTCCCATAACATCGGTCAGCTGCTGGTGGCGATTCCGGCAACGCATACGGTGGGACTGTTGTATTATTATGCTCCGGCGCTGATGGTGTCGGGAGTGATTACAGGACTGCTGATTGGAGTGCTGACGAAGGAAGTGCTTAAGAGGATTCCGTAATATGTTACCACCGTACGCATCTGGGCTGAATATATTCCACGCGGGGAGGCGCAACATTCCGCGGAGCTAACTGCTAACTGCGACTAAACATCTCAGGAGAGCCTTCGATGTTAAGTCTTCGTAAGCAGTGGATCTCCGCTCCATTAAAGGCGCGCCTTGAATGCCCCGCTTAGGAATATATTCAGCCCAAATGCTGTTGATTGAAAAAGAGCTCCTGACGATAGTTTTTGACTATCCTCTGGAGCTCTTTTCGTTATTCCGTAAGCTATCATTTTCTATGAATCTATCATGGACAACTTACGCTTCGTTTACTGTGTATCCGTCTTTCATTAATTCGAATTTATCCATCAATCCACTTGTCACATACACATTTTTGTCTTCATCTACGAATACGGCTTCTGCATCATATTTCTCTAAAAGAGGTTTCGCGGCGTCCAGACCCAGGACGAAGCAGGCAGTGGAGAGGCCGTCGGCCAGGTAACCCTGGTCGCAGACGATGGTGACGGAGGTGAGACCGTTCTGTACAGGATAGCCGGTCTTTGGATCCAGAATGTGGTGGTAGCGAATTCCATCTTCTATGAAGTATTTTTCGTAGTCGCCGGAGGTGGAAAGGAACTGGTTGGCGTCCAGGGTGATGGCTCCAAGATAGTCGCCTTCCGTGTCACGGGGATCGGTGAGGGCTACTTTCCAGGGGGAACCGTCTGGCTTTTCGCCGTAGGTCATGACACTGCTGCCACCAAGGTTCAGAATCATACCGAAAACGTCTGGCTGGGTTTGCAGGTAATCCATGATCTGGTCACAGCCCATGCCTTTTCCAACGGCACCAAGATCCAGGGTACAGCCATCAAGAAGGGTTACATTGTTTCCGTCCACCTGAATTTTCTCGTAGCCCACTTCGGGAAGAAGGGTGTCAATTTCGGACTGGTCCGGGACATGAGGATTCTCGCCGTCAATGTTCCACAGGCGGATGATCTTTCCAAGGGTGGGGTCAAAAGCACCGTCGGAATCCTGGGACAGTTGGCGGATTTTCTCAAGGTCGGCGGCAAGATCATCAGAGACTTCCATGGTCTTGCCTTCAGCATTGTTCAGCTGGGAAATCTGGGAGTTTTCCTCTGTCCAGGAAAGGAGGGTGGTTTCCATTTCGCGGAGCTTTTCGCCAATCTGAGTGTTGATGTCCTCGCCTGAGGTATAAAGGGTTTCGGAAACTACCGTGTCCATTGCGAAATCTGCGTTGGTGTATTTTTCTATGTCAGATGCATAAACAACTGTAGTTGTTTTTCCCAGTACTGTAGCAGAAATGACAGTGAGAAGCAGGCTGCCCCAGAGGATTCCTGCCGCACTTCTCTTTCTCAAATGCCTTCTCCCATTAAACATATCCAAGCAGGTAAGTGATTGACCTCTGGACTGCTTTTTATAATGTACCTTAATTAAATCGACTTCATTCTGAAATCTTACTTTACTTCTTTTTTTACTCATATCCTGTTCTTTCTGATTTTATTTTCTCTTATTTTCCAATAGCTTTCGCCCATCTTTTTCCAGCGCTTGTTTAAAAAAGGCTCTCATCTTTCGCCTTCGGAATCCCGATCCGGATATTCTTCTTCGGGCAGATTCCCTGGCAGGCGTGGCAGCAGATACATTCTCCTGAGAGAGGGGTATCACCGTCAATGTCCAGATGAGCAGGACAGCGCTTTTTGCAGGCTCCACATTTCGCCGGACAGGTGCCTCTGTCACGGTTGAACAGCGCAGAGGGCGCTATAGGCATTATAGCAAAAATTGCGCCCATTGGGCAGAGGAACTGGCAGAAAAATCTTTCCTGAGTGCACATTCCGATCATGAGCAGAATCAGCAGCACAATCCCCACCTTGTAGGCAGCACCGGGAAGTCTGCCAGCGGTGAGCATGGAAAACACATCCCAGGGGCTCATGCCCTGAAGCTTGCTGTACCAGCCGGTAAGGATAGATACAAGAAGCACCAGAAGCCAGATATATTTCACCTTCTGCAAAATGCGGATGGCTTTTTCTGAGTATCCGTGACGGCCTTTTTTATGAAAAACCTTCTGGCGGATAAACACAGTCAGCTCGTACAATGCATCCCCAAGGGAACCAAATGCGCAGGCATATCCGCAGAAATGCCGTCCGAACAGGCAGGTTACCACCAGCAGCACGGCAGTCACATCCAGAAAGGAATTCCAGCTGATTGCCTGATGTGCTGCGATTGCCTGAAAAACGGACTTCACGCCTGCGAATGCTGTGGAAAAAAGTGCCGGAGCAAAAATGAAAAACAGAAGCTGGATGCCGGCGCGGATCAGCCGGATTTTTCTCTGTCTCTTTTTCATTGATTTTCCGCCTTTCCAAGTGCATCATTTACAGCGTTGATAATTCCAGTGGAACTGAAGGTTGCTCCGGAAATGGTGTCAACATCTGTACTCTGGGCAGCCAGAATGGTACTGATCACGCCCTGTCCCTGGGAAAGGTATGCAGAGTCTTCGCCTGGTGCACTTACCACCTGAATGTCTGTAATCGTGTCATTTTCAAGTGTAACCTGAACCTGGATATTGCCGCCAAAGCCCTGGCCGTCTCCTGTGTAGGTCCCGTTTTTGTAGACAAGATCTTCACTTTCTTCCTCAGAAGAAGCGTCCTCAGCCTCTGTCTCATCTGTATTCTTGTCATCTTTTTTCGCGTCCTCGGAAGCATCCCCGGAAGCCGCTTCTTCCGTCTGGGCTTTCTGATTCTTCGCTTCCTCTTCTGCCTTTTTCTTCGCCTCTTCCTGCGCTTTTGCAGCCTCTTCAAGGGCACTTAATATCTCATCCTGCTGTTTTTCCAAGGCCTCCACTCTGGTTGTCAGACTGGCGATCTGCTGGTCTTTTTCGGTATCACTATCTTTTTTCTGCATGGAGTTGTAGCCAAGAACGACACCAACGATCAGAAGCAGACATAAAACTCTCATAATAAAACTCTGGTATTTCATGGGTTATGCTCCTTTTGCCTGATTTAATGCATTTCTAAATGCCTGAATAAATCCCTGGGAGGAATATGTGCATCCAGATACTGTATCTACACTGTCTGCGGACTGCTTTCCCATAACCTGTCCAAGAATTCCCTCCCAGGCTGTATCTGCATATTCTTCATCATCATAGGAAAAATAAGTTGCTCCCACAATCTGTCCTCCGGATATTGTTACGGTAACCTGTACACTGTCTGGTCCGTCATTGCCTTCTCCAATGCCAGTGTAGGTTCCATCTGTATATGCACCAGCAGGCACAGGCGTGGGTTCTGGCGTAGCTGTCGGTTCCGGCGTCACAGAATTCTCCGGTGTATCCGTCGGTTCCGGTGCAGAAGTTGGCGCTGGCGTTTCAGTAGGCTCTGGTACAGCTGTAGGCTCCGGTGCAGTCGTTGGTTCCGGAACAGAAGTCGGCTTTGGCGTATTTGTGGGTTCTGGCTTCTCGGTGGAATCCGGCGCCTCAGTGGGCTCTGGCGTTATTGAAGGCTGTACCTCTGTATTTTTTGCCTGCTCCAATGCTATTTTGGACGCATCCAGAATTCCCATAGAAGAAAATGTTGCACCACTTACAGTGTCAATTCCTTCTGTACTCTGCTTTTCCAGTATTTTAGGCTGTATGGATCTCCATGCCTTATTGAAAAAGCTTCTGGTATCTGAGTTTGTATTGGTTACTTCCGTAATTTTTCCGTCTTTAATTGTCAGTGTTATGTTAACCTTTCCGGAATATCCCATTGCAGACCCTGTATAGGTACCATCTTTCAAAAGCTTTACAACCGGCTGTTCATCTGACGGATTATCCGGAGTCTTGGTAGGATGTGGAATCTCCGTTGGAATTGGTGTTACAGTTTCATCAGGTACAGTAGTCGGGGTTGGAGTTATATCTTCTTCCTTTGAGTCTGTAGTTCCTGATTGATCAGCCTTTGAAAGAGCCTGGGATAAAGCTCCGAGAATTCCATGGGAAGAAAATGTTGCACCACTTACAGTATCAATTTCAGAAGTACTCTGTCTGGAAATCACATTGGACTTGATTGTTTTCCATGCTTTATTAAAAAATTCAGGTGTATCTGTATTTGTGTTGCTTATTTTTTTGATTTTTCCATTTTTTATTGTAACCTTTACCGTTACGGTTCCATCAAAGCCTTCTGCCTGTCCCTCATATACGCCATCTTTATAGCTGACAGAAGTATCTTTCTTCGGTTTCTTTGCAGGTTTTGGCGTTGGCGTTGGAGTTGGTGTGGCAGCCGGTGTGGCAGAATCACTGTTTCCTGCCTGTGAAAGGGCATTCTGTACTGCCTGGATAATCCCGTTTGAGGAATAAGTTGCACCGCTGACTGCATCCACATTCGGGGACTGGCTTGATAAAACCTTACTTACAACGCCCTGTGCAGAGGCAAAATAAGAGCCTGTTTCTCCAGAGGCACTCAATATATCAACAGCTGTGATTTTCCCACCTGATACAGTTACCTGTACGGTAATCGTTCCTCCAAAGCCAGTACCGCTGCCCTGATAAGTTCCATCTTTATAGCCGCCTTCCGGAACTTCTGTAGTTGGTGTAGTGGTGGAGCCCTGACCTACCCCTAAAGATGCAGCCGTTTTTACTGGAAGGGTCTTTGAGCTTCCTTTTTTTATACCACTTTTTTTCTTTGAAATTTTGGAGGTTTTTTTCTTTGAAGATGATGATGTATTTTTGCCTGCTTTCAGCAGACTCTCCTCTTTTGCCTCGTCATCTGCTGCCTCATAGGAATAGGCTGTTTTCAGAAGCGATTCCAGATCCTGGGATTTTACAACCTCTCTGGTTTCAGCAGTCACTTCTTTTCCACTGCTGCCAGCCTGAGCACCTGCTGCAGCCACAGCCGCAATAACCACTGCTGCTGGAGCAAGTTTCACCAGATTCTTTTTTTCAAAAGGATTCTTATCACTGTCTCGTTTTTTCATGCTGTCTCCTGTTAAAATATGTAGCAAATTAAATTTCTCTTTACAAGCAAAAGCAGGGGCTGTTAAAAACGGCCCCCGTTCCTTTGCCTTGTTTCACACAAGTCTTATTTGTTACCAGTAAAAACTTTGTAACAATTATTGTAACTGTTCAGTACCTTCTGAATGGTTACCAATTATTTTACTTTTACTTTGAATTTCTTAGATACCCCATTACTTGTAACAGTGATGGTTGCAGTACCTTTCTTCTTACCTTTTACAACACCTTTTGCAGTAACAGTCGCTACTTTCTTATTGCTGGACTTGTATGTTACTTTTCCGGATGGTGTTGCGGTTGCTTTGATTTTTACTGTTTTGCCTTTCTTGATTGTTGCAGAAGATTTTGCAAGCTTCAGAGAAGGTTTCTTAACCTGGATTACTACTTTCTTAGTGTAATTTCCAACCTTTACAGTAATGGTTGTCTTTCCCGCTTTTTTCGCTTTTACAACGCCTTTGGAGGTAACAGTCGCTACTTTCTTGTTGCTGGATGTAAATTTAACTTTTCCAGTTACATCATTTTTTACAACCGTAATGGTTGTAGAGGTTTTTCCTTTGGTGTAAATTGTGGAAGCTTTTGCAGTTGCTGTAATTCCTTTGGCCGGTGCTTCAGTCGGTGCCGGAGTTGCAGTTGGCTGTGTAGGTGCTACAGTTGGCTGTGCCGGGGTCGGTGTTGCGGTCGGCTTTGCCGGGACTGGTGTTGCAGTCGGCTGTGCCGGCGTTACAGTTGGAGACGGAGCTTTTACAAGCATGTTAAGAGCTTCTCTTAAATGTCCGATCTGCTCTTCTACGCCATAAGTTGTCTGATTCTTAATATTTGCAAGCATTTCCTCGCACTCTTCAAGCTCATTTGCAATGCTGTCTTTTGCAGCAGCCCAGCTCTCCGGAGTATAATCAGCCTCATTCAGGGCTTTTGCTTCTGCGATAATGTTTTCCAGTGGTGTGGAATCTGCATCACCTGCAGGTTTTGCAATATTCTCAGCTGTTGCCTGGAATTTTACAACGTAATCCTGGTATCCAAGGGCATGAACAGTAAGCATCCAGTAACCAGTTCCGTCAGTTCCTTCCGGAAGCTTGCATCTTCCAGATTCTGTAAGACCAAGCTGGATACCCATCATTTTATGCATCCAGTTATCAGCTGCAAATTTTGTTCCATAGTTTGCAAGTCTGTTTGTATAAGTGGAATCATTTCCATAATATGCCCACTCAACAGACTGCATATGTGCACCAAGATCGCCATAGTTTCCAGTCAGGTCAACTCTCAGGAACTCACCATAGGAACCATTTCCAGGCTTTACAGCTGCTGTAATTCCGTCTGCCACTTTCAGCTCTGCATCTTTGATACCAGACTCAGTTCCGTTCTGTCTTGCTCCGATTACAAAGCTTCCATCTTCAGCTTTTGTAGCTTTTTTCAAACCATTTGTATTTGCAGTTACATTTGCAACGGCTTCATAGGATTTCAGTTCTTTCTCGCCATAACCGCCGATCAGCTGTCCGCCATTTTTTACAATTGCATGACTTTCTGCAAAAGCAGCAAGGTCAGCTCTCTTAATCTCAACCGGTACATATTTCAGGCCAGTTACGGTATATCCGGTTACATTGTTCCGGTTAAATACTTCTGATGTTCCATCGGCATAATAAACTGTTTTTCCGTCTGCGCTCCAGTGGGAAACTGTTTTTCCATTAAGAACCGCGATTGCCTGGAAGCTTCCTCTGTGAAGGCCATGGTTTGCAGTTGCTCTTGTTACAGCATCAAATGCTCCAAGGTCTGACTCACCTCTTCTGTCTTTTTCTTCAGAAGAAGCTGTGGAGCCTGCATTGTATACATCCTCGGAAGCCCAGTACTCAGCCCATGTAAGACCTGCGTATACATATACGTTTTCGTTGTAAACAAATGTTACATCTGGGTATCCGGCAGCACTTACAACTACTGTATCTCCATCGTTTACAGCTGTTTTAGAATAATCAAGAGTTCCATCCTCCTGAACAATCTTCACAGCACCTTTTCCGCTTGCAGCATACTCTTGGTCACCAATTTTTACTTTTGAAACTGTTTTGGTAAATGCAACAAACTGCTCAGCGGTAATATCTGCCGCAGCAACCAGTTTTCCTTCATACTCATCATAGGAAGCCATTACAGTATCTGTTGTTGCTGTAAAAGTAGCGCTGACAGGAGCATATTTTCCATTTGCATCGGAAATTGTCAGAGTATGTGTTCCAGGTGTAAGATTTGTAACCTTTACTCCTGTCTCTGTTGTCGCTGCTTCCACATCATCAACTGCATATTTCTTTGAATAATCAGATGGAAGTGCTTCAGATAATTCAACTTTAACCTCTGCATCTGTTACCTTGATGTTGTCAACGGTTGCACTGACACCTGTTTTTACCGGAACATAAGTATCTGGAATATCAAAATTAATTTCCCCCTTATCCGTATAGTACGTTACGCTGGAAATAGTTTTTCCCATCATGGATTTGTAGTGGTCAGAGCTTATTGGGCAACCGTGAGATTCTGTTGTAAAGCCGGTGCTCCATGCAAGTTCTTTTCCTTTCCAGATATTCTCAAGATGACGGAGTGCATAAGTGGTTCCGTCTGTTGTATTAATGATTACACCATAAATCTTATCACCATTAGATGCATTTACTACTGCCTTTACTGCTGTCTCATCCAGCTCAAGCTGATAATCTCCATATTTGGAATTAAGCTTTAATTCAGCATTCACACTAACATTCTGTTCGGACATTCCCTGAACAGCGCCAAAAGAAATATTTTCGTTCTCATCTACGCTCATTTCCTTGTAATATGCAGGAGTTTCTGCCGGAACATAATAAGTATAGCTTGGCTGTTCAATAAGAGCCGCTGCACCAGTATATGTATTAGTACTTACCTGGCCTTTCATGTTCGTAGTAATCTCTATAGTAGTGCTGTCTGTAATCTGTTTAAAATTTTCCAAATCAGAAGCTTTATTCACTTTTACCGGAAAAGTAACACCTGCAAGTTCATTTCCTTCCGCGCTTGTATGATAAGCAGCATTTCCATTCATCACGCCGCTCATCTTTGTTTTTGCTTTCGTCGCGGATGTAAATGCATCTACTTTTACATCATTGTTTTTCAACTCAGATCTGTAAAAAGCTTCATAGGGAATGTTCATCAGTACGATCTGACCATCCTCCACTGTTTTCACAGCTCCCGCTTCATTGTTGGTTTCGCCCTCAGTGTTTGCTAAAAAAGCATCTTCTGTGTCTCCGGTTTCGCCGTCCTCAAATCCAGACTCCTCTTCTGCGGCTTCTCCAGATTCAAAACCATCCTCTGTGTCTGTACCAAAATCTGCTGAATCGTCAGCCTCTGATGATTCGTCATAGTCGTCTGAAATCTCATCAGAATCATATATAGTCTCATCAGAAACCTCAACAGACACTTCACCAGAAGTAAAATCTTCTGCCATTACTCCAACTGGTGAACTGGTCATCGCTACAGCTGCACTCATAATGATCGGAGCAATTTTTCTTAATAACTTTTTGTCAGCCATCCTCTTCCTCCTCATTTAACTATTATTAGTATTTTCTAACCTTTGTTTATTTTACAGAATCGCGTTAGAAATGTCTATCTTTTTTTAGTTTAGACATTGCACTTTTTTTATCAACAAGAGGGGCTGTTTCGTATATCAACATGCTGATTCCGTCTCCATATAAAAAATACTTTCCTCTCTTTAGGCATAATGATATCGCTTACAGACATCACCCCCATTTGCAGCAAAAAAGAATCCAGGCACGGAAGTCTTCTTACTTCTATACCTGGATTCTCCTACATTGAAAATTAAGCAACTGCCATATTGACTTGTCTGATTTTTCATCTGCTGCTCCTACGTCAGTCGCCGTAGCTACCGCTACACAGCCCCGGCCGTTGGGATGCGCCATATGCACCATATTTTCTTTCTATGAGAAAAAGCTCTCAGCCACGCTCATCTCCGCAATATATCCGACAGTTCCTGTCATAAAAATAGTTCCATCTTCTTTAATGTCGATCTGGATCATACCACCTGGCTGGTTTACATTGATTCTGTTTTCCATCAGACCTTTTCGGTAGGCTGCAATGGCTGCTGCACAGCTTCCTGTACCGGAAGCTTTTGTGTAACCGGAGCCACGCTCCCAGATCTCGATATCCAGATTTCCTTTATCAATCTGGCGGCAGATCTGCAGGTTCACTCTTTCCGGGAACTCATCTGCATTTTCCACATATGGCCCCAGCTCTCTTACTTTTTCCTGAGATACCTGATCCATGAAAATAATGCAGTGTGGATTTCCTACTGTGAGACAAGTTGCCTTGTATTCTTTCTTGTTAAATGTAAATGGCTCATCGATCACCTCACGCACCTCGCCAGTTACCGGAATCTCTCTGGAAAGGAAAGAGGCTTTGCCCATATTTACGCGGAACTCTGTCGCTCTGGCATTCAGACACTCTACTTCGATTGTTCCGGATAAAGTCTCAATGGCAAATTTTTTCTCTGTAACATACTCATTGTCCATAAGATATTTTGCAAAAATACAGACACCGTTTCCACTGATTGCAGCTTCACTTCCATCGGAATTAAAAATACGCATTCCCATTTTTCCGTTAATGTCAACTGGTCCGTAAAGCACACCATCCGCTCCAAGTCCGAACCCCCGCTGGCAAAGAAGCGCAACTTTTTTGCCCTGCAGCTGAAGCTGGTTTTTCTTCGCATCCAGTACCAGATAATCATTTCCAAAGCCCTGATATTTTGTCATGATAATGCTGTCTCTCATTGTTTTCAATTCCTTTCTGACGAAGCGCCCGTGATCTTTTTTCTCAAATCACATCTTATATATCCAGTATAGCATTTATTTTTCCCATGTACATAGAATAACTTGCGAAATATATTGCAAAAAATGCGGTATTTCATTTATAATAAAGTCATATTTCAAGCGCAGAATTGAATTATGACGCTACGCAAACGTAGCTGCAAGCAAAGTTTGCGGTTCCATACACACTATAGTTAAAACAGGGGCCATAACATATGAATTCTTTCAATGAACCTACTGAAAAAACCGGCTATCTGGAGCAGGATTTCCGGCTTTTTCACATCAAGGACCAGACCAAGCGAGAATTTTCTTACCATTATCATGATTTTCACAAGGTGATCATCTTTCTTTCCGGAAAGGCAGCCTACCACATTGAGGGAAAGTCCTACTACCTGAAGCCCTGGGACATTCTCCTCGTGAACCGTCACGCCATCCACAAACCTGAAATTGATTTTTCGGTTCCATACGAACGTTTTGTACTATGGATCCGCAACGACATCAAATCCACAGAACTGCTCCGCTGTTTTCAGAAGGCGATTGACCGGAGTTACAATCTAATCCGTCTGGACTCTGACACTCAGGAAAAATTAAAGCAGCTTCTCTACGAACTGGAAGCTGCCCTGAAAGACAAAAAATTTGGAAGCGAGCTTCTTGGCTCAGCTCTTTTTACCCAGTTCATGGTTTATGTAAACCGCATTTTTCTGGAAAAGCAGTACATTTACGACGCTCGCTCCTACAGCAGTGATTCCCAGATAGAAGAGCTTCTCCGTTATATTAACCACAACCTTACTGAAGATCTTTCCATTGAAACCCTTGCGCGGAAATACTACCTGAGCAAGTATCACATGATGCGGAAATTCAAGGAGGAAACCGGTTACACCGTCCACAACTACATCATTAGCAAGCGCCTTCTTCTCGCCCGCACAAAAATTTCCGAAGGCACCCCCATCCTGAAGGCCGCCCAGTTAAGCGGCTTCTCCGACTATACCACCTTCTCCCGGGCCTATAAAAAACAATTTGGCACCGCGCCGAGCCAGACAATATAATTGCTATTTAGTGTGTTGAAAGTTGTTCAAGGCGGACGCATTCGGACAATGGTGATTGCTCACTCGCCGGCGCAACGCTC
>OGOG01001454.1_pt1 | contig 23182 bp, 19 predicted proteins | sample 1552581 | NCBI WGS metagenome assembly OGOG01 (sample SAMEA2580152, study PRJEB22360) | human gut metagenome | biome: human gut; feature: human-associated habitat; material: faeces | place: Denmark | collected 2008/2010 | reverse complement strand
CCGCCAGCGGTTATGTGCAGGTGGCGGGCTGGTCCAGCGGCGGCTACGGCAACTATGTCATCATCTACCACGGCAAAATGTCCGATGGCAACCAGTACAGCACCCTGTACGGCCACATGCGGTCGGTCGCCACCTCGGCGGGCAAGTATGTCCAGCAGGGTGAGATCATCGGCTATGTGGGCAGCACCGGCAACTCTACCGGCAACCACCTCCATCTGGAGGTCTGGAAGGGCGGCTCCAAGGCCAATGCCGTCAACCCCCGTGGTTATATCCCCATGAAATAATCTGCATTGTATCAAAGGAGGCCGTCAGGGCTTATGAAGGAAGAAAAACGCAAGCGCATCCTGCGCGTGGGCTGTTTGATCCTGGCAGGGATCTTTGCACTTTCCGTGCTGGGCAGCGTGGTTATGATGCTGCTGGTCTGACAGAGGAGGGAAAAAGATGAACCGTAAGATATCGGTCGGCATGGCGGTCAGCATCGTCATCCTGGCCATGACCGTTACCTTTTCCATTACCATGCTGGTGGCGATGCGCCTGTTTGACAGCACCGTTTCCAGCGTGAAGGAAAAGGAAAGCATGTACAACAAGATCGCTGAGGTGGATCGCTATGTCCGCAGCAACGATTACTATCCCATCGATGAGACCACCCTCTACGACCGCCTGACGGCTGGCTACCTGCTGGGCACCGGCGACAAGTACGCCCGCTATTTCAGCGCCACCGCCTATACGGAGCTGATGAATACCCAGAACGGAACCCTGATCGGCATCGGCGTGGAGCTGGCTGTGGATCAGTCCGGCTATGCCAAGGTCATCAAGGTCTACGATGAATCCCCCGCCAAGGAGGCCGGCATTCAGGTCGGCAACTACATCACCGCCGTGGACGGCACCGATGTCAAGAGCATGAGCAGCGTGGATGCCATCCAGACCCGCCTGCGCGGCGAGAGCGGCACCACCGTCAATGTGACCTGGCTGGACAGCGAGGCCTCCGAGCATACCGCTGACCTGACCCACTCCGGCTACAGCTCCACCACCGTGGATTACCAGATGGTGCAGGGCAATGTGGGCTACATCCGGATCCGCCAGTTTGATTCCACCACCCCCAGCGAGCTGGATTACGCCATCCGCAGCCTGAGCGCCAGCGGCGCGGGCAGCCTGGTGTTTGATCTGCGCGACAACGGCGGCGGCCTGCTGGACGATGCCATCCAGTGCATCGACCTGATCGCCCCGGAGGGCACGCTGGCCTTTGCTGAGGACAAGAACGGCACCCAGACCCTGCTGGGCACCAGCACCAGCGAGTCCCGGATCGACCTGCCCGTGGTCTGCCTGGTCAACGGCAGCACCGCCAGCGCTGCGGAGCTCTTTGCCAGCAGCCTGCGCACCCTGAATGGTGCCCGTCTGGTGGGCACCACCACGCAGGGCAAGGGCACCATCCAGAGCAGCCCCCAGCGCCTGTCCGATGGCAGTGCCGTGGTGGTCACCGTGGCAAAGCTGGTCTGCGGCGACGGCAGCTGCTTTGACGGCACCGGCCTGACCGTGGATGTGGAGCGCCCCCTGACTGCAGACGAGCAGACCGCATACTATGATTACACTGTGGAGAACGATCCCCAGATCCAGCGTGCCGTGAGCACTGCCCAGCAGATGAGCGGCACCACCACCGTGAGCGGTGTCAACGAAGCGGCTTCCAGTGAAGCTGCCGACAGTGCCGCCGCTGAGAGCGTAGCGGAAGGGGACGCTGGGGCTGCATCTGCCGAGAGCACTCCGGCAGAGACTGCGCCCGCCGAAAGTGAAGCAGCAGGGGAGAGCACTGCATCCAGTAGTCAAGAATAAGAGAACAACCCTCTCCGTCAGCGCTGACGCGCTGCCACCTCTCCCGAAGGGCGAGGTCTTGGCAATTCATGCAAAGTTTGCGGTTTTGTCAAAAGCTCCCCCTTTGGGGGAGCTGGCGAGCGAAGCGAGACTGAGAGGGTTATTTTGGAAAAGAAAGGATAGAGCCATGCCCGAACTGACCGACCTGTCTTATGTGCGCGCCCTGTGCGAAAAATATGATTTTGCCCTTTCCAAGGGCTTTGGCCAGAACTTTATCGTCAACCCCGGCCTGCCCCCCAAGATCGTGGATGCCAGCGGCGTGGACAAGCGCTACGGCGTGCTCGAGATCGGCCCCGGCATCGGCGTGCTGACCCGGGAGCTGGCAAAGCGGGCGGCAAAGGTGGTCTCCATCGAGGTGGACGAGCGCCTGCCGCCCCTGCTGGCCGAGACCATGGCCGGTGTGGATAATTTCAAGCTGGTGCTGCAGGATGTGCTCAAGGTGGATCTGAAAGCCCTGATCGCGCAGGAGTTCCCCGGAATGCCGGTGGCGGTCTGCGCCAACCTGCCCTACTATATTACAAGCCCTATTGTGATGAAGCTGCTGGGTGACCGCCTGCCCATCGAGAGCCTGACCGTGATGGTGCAGAAGGAAGCAGCTGATCGTCTGGCTGCCGCTCCGGGCACCCGGGCCTCCAGTGCCATCAGCTGTGCGGTGAGCTATTACGCGACCTCTAAGATGATGTTCACCGCCGCCCCGGGCAGCTTTTACCCGGCCCCCAAGGTGACCAGCGCTGTGGTGCGGATGGAGATCCGCCCCACCCCCGCCGTGCAGGTGGAGGACGAGGAGGGCTACTTTGCCCTTGTCCGCGCGGCCTTTGGCCAGCGGCGCAAGACTGCCGCCAATGCCATTGCCAGCGGCCTGGGGATGCCCAAGGATGCCGTGACCGCTGCCATTGAAGCCGCCGGTTTCGATGCCCGCATCCGTCCTGAGGCCCTGACGCTGGAGGATTTTGCAAAGATCCAGAACGCTCTGGCCCGGTGACTTGTTTTAATAATTCGGTTTTCCAAAAGCAGGAGCTCTTCGCAAAGCGTGGAGCGCCTGCTCTTTTAGAATATAAAGCAGAAAATACGGTGTCTTTTTGACAAGAACAATTCCGGTTGTTTTGTCCGCAGCATTGTCTGTTAAATTTCCTGCACGCTTTACCATGTAAAAGCAAATATATTTCATCGTTTTTGCGCGGCAGACTTTGCTTTTTGAAGAAAAAGCTGTGTGTGTTCCATTGACATCTTTTTATTTCAATGGTACAATATATGACGTGTTAAGGTTTTGCGGGAGGAGCACAGGTGCAGACAGAGGGGTCTGTTTCTGCGCTCTTTTGTATTCCCTGGCAATACAGGATTCAAAAACCTCCGCAGAATAGTGGGAAAACAGCAGGACATCCCGCCCTGCACCATGCACTGAAGCACGGAATTATTATAGGGAGGAAAACACAATGAACAACAACTACGAGTCTCATGCAATCAGCCGCCGCAGCTTTCTGAAGGCTTCCGGTGTCGTTGGTGCCGCCGGCATTCTGGCCGCCTGCGGCGGCAACTCTGGCAGCAGCTCCACCGCCGCTTCCTCTGGTGCTACCAGCGCTCCCAACACCACCGGCGCTACCCCGCTGAAGGAGTTCATCTCCTGGGAGAGCACCAACCGTGAGCTGGAGAGCTGGAACATGCTGTACAGCCAGATGGCTTCCGACATGAATGTCACCACCAACCTGTGGGAAGGCCTGCTGAGCTTTGACTGCTACGGCAAGGCTGTGCCTTCCGTGGCCAAGGAGTGGAGCCACAATGAGGACTCTTCCGTTTGGACCTTCAACCTCCGCGACGATGTGGACTGGGTGGATGTGAACGGCGAGGTCAAGGCTCACCTGACCAGCAAGGACTTCCTCGTGGGTCTGGAGTGGGTGCTGAACGCAGCCAAGAACCAGGCCAACAACACCTCCATGCCCAACGAGACCCTGACCGGTGCTGCTGATTACTATCAGAAGACCAGCGATATGGGCGATGCCGCTGCCGACCTGACCTACCAGGATATGCTGGATGCAGGCGTGGGCGTTGAGGCTCCGGACGACTACACCCTGGTCTTCACCTGCAAGGATCCCTGCCCCTACTTCGATACCGTTGCTGCCTACACCAGCTTCTACCCCGTCTCTGAGGATCTGATCAACGAGCTGGGCATCGAGGGCTTCCGTGCATGCGATTACACCAACATGTGGTACAATGGTCCCTATGTGGTGGAGGAGTTCATCAGCCAGAACACCAAGAGCTACATCCCCAACCCCAACTACTATGGTGCAAACGATGTGTCCCGCTTCGACCGCTTCACCGTTACCATGATCAGCGACGGCACCGTCACCTTCCAGCTGTACCAGAACCGTGAGCTGGACGAGATGGATGTGGGCGAGAGCACCCTGACCACCATCCAGGCCGATCCCAACAGCGAGTACAATGCTCAGCTGTGTGAGAAGCGTCCCAAGAAGTTCAGCTACCAGATGCACTTCAACTATCAGAAGAACAACGAGGACGGCACCCCCGACGACAACTGGAACAAGGCAATTGCCAACACTGCCTTCCGTCAGTGCTTCTACAAGGGCCTGAATCTGACCAACTACTATGCCCGTACCAACAAGATCAACCCCCTGAAGTGCGAGAACGACTACTACACCATGCCGGGTGTCTGCTATAACACCCAGGGCCAGGAGTACACCACCCTGGTGGCCAAGGAGATGGGCTTCGACGGCGAGGCTTACGACGGCAAGACCATGATCCGCCTGCGTTCTAACAACGGCGACATTGCTGACCTGAAGAAGCAGGCCATGGACGAGCTGAGCGCCATCGGCGTCACCTTCCCCGTCCACGCTGCTTACCACATCATCGCTGGTTCCACCACCGCTCTGGATACCGCAACGGTTCTGAAGCAGTGCTTCACCGACAGCTTCGGCGATGACTTCATCGTGCTGGACATCAAGACCTACGTCTCCTCCATCACTCAGGAAGTCCGTAATCCTCAGCTGCAGAGCTTCGTCATCAACGGCTGGGGCGCTGACTACGGCGATCCTGTCAACTTCGTTGGTCAGGAGATCCTGCACGACGACAACGCTTACTACAGCTGGTACTACTCCAACATCGCCAAGATCGTCGAGGCCGGCCCCGCTGACTGGCAGAAGGATCTGGTGGCCTGCTACGAGGAGTTCACCGATCTGGTCAACACCGCAAAGGCCATCGTTGATGATACCGATGCCCGCTACGCTGCCTTTGCAAAGGCTGAGGCCAGCATGCTGAACAGCGTTCTGGCCTGCCCCTGCAACTTCGATGTTTCCTGGACTCTGACCCACGCCAACGAGTACAGCAAGATCAACGCTATGTATGGTCCCTGCAACTACAAGGCTGTCAACTGGGAGACCAGCGAAGAGGCTTACACCACCGAGCAGTACGAGGAGTTCGCCGCTGCATTTGACGCAGCTACCAAGGCTTAAGTTCCCCGTTTCCCCGCCCGAAAGGGTAGAAATAAAAGTTAAGGGTTCGATAACATGTTAAAATACACGGTTAAGCGGCTGCTCCAGTCGCTTGTCACAATCTTTCTGATCGCAACAGCAGTTTTCCTGATGATGCGCTGCCTGCCGACGGACTACTACTTCACTGAGGAACAGCTCATGAAGTTTACCGATCAGCAGAAGACCGCCGCTCTGGAAGCAGCTGGCCTGACCGATCCCATCCCCACCCAGCTGGTCAAGTTCTATAACAACCTGCTGCATCTGGATTTCGGCACTTCCCGCCGCATCCAGAACGGTGCCCCGGTGGTCAAGGTCATTGGTAAAAAGTTTGGTGTCTCCATGCGTCTGGGCCTCATCGCCTCCGGCATCTCTCTGGTGGTCGGTGTGCTGATGGGCATCCTGCAGGCGGCATTCAAGGACAAGGTATTCGACTGGATCGGCACGGCCTACACCGTGTTCGTCAACGCGGTCCCGTCGCTGGTGTCGTATTCTCTGGTGCTGGTCTTTGGTTCCAAGTACCTGGGATTCCCCACGCTGTATTCCACCCGCAATGTGAGTGCTTCCAGCGTGCTGCCCATCACCTGCCTTTCGCTGGCATCCATTGCAGGCTATGCCCTGTGGACCCGCCGCTACATGGTGGATGAGCTGACCCGCGACTATATCAAGCTGGCCCGTGTCAAGGGCCTGAGCTCCCGCGAGATCATGTTTAAGCATGTTCTGCGCAACGCCATGGTTCCCATGGTGCAGTATATCCCCCAGTCCATCCTGCTGACGGTGGGCGGCTCCCTGCTGATGGAACGGTTCTTCTCCGTTCCCGGCATGGGCCCCCTGCTGACGGATGCCATCCAGCGCTATGACCTGAACGTTGTGCAGACCCTGGTCATCCTCTACGCTGTGCTGGGCATCGTGGGCGTGTTCCTGGGCGATGTGCTGATGATGGTGGTTGACCCCCGTATTACTCTGACCGGAAAGGAGGAGGCTCGCTGATGGCTAAGGCATCGGATTTTGAGGGCAAGAAGCCCGAAGAACTGTTCTACTTTGTGGATTATTCCCCGGAAGAAGCGGAACGCATCGGCTACTCCAACTATTCCTATTGGGGTTCTGTCATCCAGAACTTCCTCAAGCAGAAGGTCGCTGTCTTCTGCCTGATCCTGTTCCTGGCGCTGACGGTGTTCTCCTTCATTGCGCTGGGCATCGGCAAGTATCACTACACCACCCTGATCTCTGATTCCAGCAAGGCTTTCATCAAGCCCAACAGTGAGTACTGGTTCGGTACCGACAACCTGGGCCGTGACTACTGGTGCCAGGTGTGGTATGCCACCCAGGTTTCCATCCGTCTGGCTCTGGTGGTCGCCGTGGGCGAGAGCATCGTGGGCGTGATCTTCGGCCTGATCTGGGGCTATGTGCGCAGTCTGGACCGCTTCTTCACGGAGCTGTACAACCTGATCGACAATGTGCCCTATATCATTTATATGACCCTGATCGCCCTGATGGTGGGCCAGAGCTTCTGGATCATGGCCATCTCCATGATCGCCATCAACTGGCTTTCTATGGCACGCCGTGTCCGCAACATGGTGTTCATGTTCCGTGACCGCGAGTACAACCTCGCGTCCCGCTGCCTGGGCACTCCGCTGTGGCGCGTGCTGACCAAGAACATCCTGCCGTATCTGGTCTCCGTTATCATCCTGCGTATGGCACTGTCCATCCCGGGCACCATCAATCTGGAATCCACGCTGTCCTACCTGGGCCTGGGCCTGGGCATCGACACGCCTTCTCTGGGCCTGATCCTGAGTAAGGTGCGCGGCTTCTTCCTGGATTATCCGTACCTGCTGGTTTTCCCTGCATCCATCGTGTCCATCATTTCCATTTCCTTCTATATCATGGGCAACGCTTTGTCGGATGCGGCTGATCCGCGCAACCACGTTTGATAGATTGGAGAGAGAGACGTAAATGGATAGACAACCGATTATCTCTGCCAAAGACGTGGAGATCACTTTCAGCCTGCGCGGCCGCAAGCTGAACGCCATCCGCAAGTGCTCGCTGGACCTGTACGAAGGCGAGACCCTTGCCATCGTGGGCGAGTCCGGCTCGGGCAAGTCCGTATTCACCAAGACCTTTGTGGGTATGCTGGATGCCAACGGTAAGATCACCGGCGGCTCCATCATGTTTGAAGGCCGCGATATGACCAAGTTCACCGAGAAGGATTGGCTGGGTGTCCGCGGCAAGAAGATCGCCATGGTCATGCAGGACCCTATGACCAGCCTGAACCCGCTGAAGAAGATTGGCAAGCAGATCCAGGAGAGCATTGAGCATCACCAGGGTCTGAAGGGCGAGGAAGCCAAAAAGGCTGCCATCGAGATGCTGGGCAAGGTGGGTATCCCCGACCCCGAGCGTCGGTACGAGCAGTACCCCCACGAGTTCTCCGGCGGTATGCGTCAGCGTGTCGTCATTGCCATTGCAGCGGCCTGCCGCCCGCAGATCCTGATCTGCGACGAGCCCACCACTGCACTGGACGTGACCATTCAGGCACAGATCCTGCAGCTGATCCGCGACCTGCAGAAGGAGCTGGGCATGTCCGTTATCTACATCACCCATGACCTGGGCGTTGTGGCAAACGTGGCAGACCGTGTGGCCGTGATGTATGCCGGCCAGATCGTGGAATACGGCACTGTGGAGGAGATCTTCTACGACGCATGGCACCCCTACACCTGGGCTCTGCTGCAGGCTTTGCCGCAGCTGGGCACCAAGGGTGAGGCCCTGCCCAGCGTGGATGGTACTCCCCCGAACCTGTTCAACGAGATCAAGGGTGACGCATTTGCGCCCCGCAACAAGCATGCGCTGGCAATCGACTTTGTGCAAGAGCCTCCGTTCTTCCAGGTGTCCGAGACCCACGCCGCAAAGACCTGGTATCTGGACCCGCGCGCTCCCAAGATCGAGCGGCCGCACTCCATCCAGAACCTGCGTGAGAAAATGGGAAAGATGGGAGGCGCCAACTTAAATGGCTGAACGCGAAAAGCTGATTGAGCTGAAAGACCTTCAGATCACCTTTGGCTCCGGTAAGAAGAAATTTGTTGCTGTCGATCATGTCAACTTTGACATCTATAAGGGCGAGACCTTCTCGCTGGTCGGCGAGTCCGGCTCCGGCAAGACCACCATTGGCCGTGCCATCTGCCGCATCAACCCGACCTCCGGCGGCGACATCTTCTTCAAGGGCCAGAAGATCAACGGCAAGATCTCCAAGGAACTGGACAAAGAGGTCATCCGTAAGATCCAGATGATCTTCCAGGACCCCATGGCTTCGCTGAATGAGCGTGCCAAGGTGGAGTATATCATTGCCGAGGGCCTGCTGAACCATCATCTCTACAAGGATCAGGAAGACCTGCACGAAAAGGTGATGAACGCCCTGCATGAGGTCGGCCTGCTGCCGGAGTTTGCCTCCCGCTTCCCCCATGAGTTCTCGGGCGGCCAGCGCCAGCGCATCGGCATTGCCCGTGCTCTGGTCATGGAGCCGGAGTTCATCGTGGCCGATGAGCCCATCTCTGCACTGGATGTCTCCATCCGTGCACAGGTGCTGAACCTGCTGAACGAGATGAAGAAGAGCCGCGGCCTGACCTACCTGTTCATTGCACATGACCTGTCGGTGGTCCGGTTCATCTCGGATCGTATCGCCGTTATCAGCAAGGGCCGCATCGTGGAGCTGGCTGAGGCGGAGGAGCTGTTCCTCCATCCGCTGCATCCCTACACCAAAGCCCTGTTGAGCGCGGTTCCCATCCCTGACCCCAGCCTTGAAAAGCATAAGAAGCTGCTGGTCTATGACCCCTCGATCCACGATTACAGCGTGGACAAGCCGGTCTGGGAAGAGATCGCAAACGGCCACTTTGTGTATGGCAACCAGCGTGAGCTGGAAGGCTACCGCAAGGAGTATGAAAGCCAGCTGTAAGCTGAACCGCTTTCCTGTATTTTAACACAATGACCCCGCCGCGCTGGGAGTTTTCCCGCGCGGCGGGGTTTTGTGCTGTCAGGGAGAAAAAAAGAACCGGACGCTTCAAAAACGTCCGGTTCTGCTTTTTGCTATGGGTTCACGCGATCAGGCCTGAGTGGCTGCGTCGAATGCGGCGGCAAACGCATCGTACTGTTCGGTGGTGTAAGCCTCCTCGCTGGTCTCCCAGTTCACAGCCTTGTAGTTGCAGGGACCATACATTGCGTTGATCTTGCTGTACTCGTTGACGTGAGTCAGGCACCAGGTGATATCGTAGACGGTGGGGAAGATCAGGTTCTCGTCCAGGAAGTAAGCCTCGGCCTTGGCAAATGCGGCGTAGCGCGCATCAGTGTCGTCAACGATGGCACGGCCCTCGTTCACCAGATCGGTGAACTTCTCGTAGGCGGCAACCAGCTCGGTCTGGTAGCTGGCGGGGCCATTGTTCACAATGCCTGCGATGTTGGTCATGTTGCAGCTGTAGTAAGCATTGTCGTCGTGAACGATGATCTGGGTCAGGAAGTTGATGGGATCGCCGAAGTCAGCGCCCCAGCCCATGTGAACGAAGCTCTGCAGCTTGGGTGCCACGACTTCCTTCATGGTGGAGGACACGAAGGTGTTGATATCCAGCACGATGAAGTCATCGCCGAAGCTGTCGGTGAAGCACTGCTTCAGCACGGTTGCGCTATCCAGAGCGGAGGTGGAGCCGGCCAGAATATAGTAGGAGCAGTGAACAGGGAAGGTGACACCAATGGCGCTCAGCTCTTCCATGGCCTGCTTCTTCAGCTCGGTGATGTCGCCGTTGTTGGCGCGCAGGCGCTTCATGGTCTTGCCGTCGTAAGCCTCGCCGTCCAGACCCATCTCCTTGGCCACCAGGTTGGTGTAGTCGGTGCCGTCAGAGGTGTAGCACAGGCCCTTCATGGTGAAGAAATCGTTCTCGCACTTTAGGGGATTGATGGGGTTGTAACGGGCGAAGAACTTGTTCAGCACCATGCCCTTGGAGAAGCACTGGCGGAAGGCCTTGTTGGCAATGGCCTTGTTCCAGTTCTCATCGGGGGTGCCATCGGTGTTCTTCTTGTCGTAGTTAAAGATGAAGCAGTAGCTGAACTTCTTGGCACGCTTCTCGCACAGCTGCTGATTGTACTCGTTGGAAGGATCGGACTGAATGGTGGTGATGTTGCTCTCGCCCAGGTCCACCTCGTCCAGCTCGCGGTTCTGATACAGCTGCAGGCTGATGGAACCGTCACTGATCATGGTGACAGTGAAGCGCTCAAAGCGGCTGACGTTGGCAGCATCGTAGTAGTTGGGGTTGGGAATGTAGCTCTTGGTGTTGCCCTGGATGTACTCCTCTACCACATAGGGTCCGTTGTACCACATGGTGGTGTTGTCGCAGCTCCGGAAGCCATCGACACCCAGCTCCTCGATCAGAGCAGGAGCCACGGGGTAGAAGCTGTTGTAGGCGGCAACGGTATCAAAGTAGGGGCAGGCGCTGGGGCAGGTGAACACCAGAGTGTAATCATCCGGAGCCTCAATGCCCACACCGGCAGCCAGCATGTCCTCGTAGGTCATGTCAGCAGCAGCGTCACCGGCTTCCTTGGTCAGCTCGTAGTACTCGTAAGCGCCCACAATGGTATCGTTGGGCATGGAGGTGTTGTTGGCCTCGTTCTTGATGGCGTTCATCACCCATTCAAAACCAACCAGGAAGTCCTTGCTGGTCAGGTGAGCCTTGACCTCACCGTTGCAATCCACCCAGTCCACGTCGTCCCGCAGGTGGAAGGTCCAGACGGTGGCATCCTCATTGTGCTCCCAGCTGGAAGCGATGGCGGGCACCACCTTGCCGTAGCGGTCAAAGCTCAGCAGGCCGTCCCACAGGTTGGTGACCACGTTGGCATCCTCAGCCTTCTGGGTGTACAGCATATTCCAGCTTTCCAGCTCACGGTTGCCGCTCTCAAAGGAGATGAACTCCTTCAGGGGGGTAGCGCCGGTGGAGTTGGGGGCAGCAGCGCCGCTGGCGGCAGCACCATTGCCGGTGTTGTTGGACTTTTCGCCGCAGGCTGCCAGCAGGCTGGCGGCACCCACAGCACCTGCACCCTTCAGGAAGGTGCGGCGATCAAAATTGAAGCTCATTGGATGATCCTCCCAGATCTTGCGCGGACAGAGCCGCACGTTTTTCCTTTTCCTAAACGCAGTGAGGCTGTCTGCCTTTCCAAAAAGTGCACAGGAAAGACAAAAGCCGCACCACTGTATATTTTAGCACTTTACTGGAAAGAAGTCAATCAGCCACAGCATAGAATTGGAAACAAAACGGTGACAAACACTTTCATGGGAAAAGAATGTGGAAAAAATTACTATAAAATGGAAAGAACTGTATATCTGTGAAGAACAGGCGAAAGAGAGAAACTGTTCACGGTGTGCGCACAAAACAGCTATCTTTTTTCACAAAAACATGATACAATAAAGTGTATCTGTATCAATAAGGAGCGCACCATGAAGAAATTGACCTCGATGTACAAACGCTACATGTTCCACCCCATTTTATATAAGACCGTGACCCGCACCTCCATTGTGGCCGTGCTGATGCTGCTGTGGCGGCGCTATGTCAGCGATGGCACGTTTACCATCTGGGAGGCCCCGGGCTTTCTGTGCGGCGTGGTGCTGCTCATCTGGGCCTGGGTGGACTACCTGCGGCTGGATGGCGTGACCATCCACCACCTGCTGGAGGAGTTCAAGGGGATGGGCAAGCGGCAGAAAAAGATCCACTCCACCCGCTCCATCATCGACTATGCGGATGAGAAGATCGTCTCCTTTGAGGAGCTGGAACCCGAGGAGCGCACCTATTGCAGCCTGCTCTCCAATCTGGTGCTGGGCCTGCCGCTGGTCGCTGCTGCGCTGATCGCCAGCGCACTGTAAGGGAGGCCGCGGCATGGAACAAGAGCACAAGCAGCTGGTCATCGGCATTCTGGCCCATGTGGACAGCGGCAAGACCACCCTTTCCGAGGCCCTGCTCTACGGCACCGGCACCATCCGCAAGCTGGGCCGGGTGGACCATAAGGATGCCTTTCTGGACACCGACGCGCTGGAAAAGGCGCGCGGCATTACCATTTTCTCCAAGCAGGCCCTCTTCACGGCGGGCAATACCGATTTTACCCTGCTGGACACCCCGGGCCATGTGGATTTTTCCACGGAGACCGAGCGGACACTGCAGGTGCTGGATTATGTGGTGCTGGTCATCAGCGGCACCGACGGCGTGCAGAGCCATACCGAGACGCTCTGGCGGCTGCTGCGGCGGTACCGCATCCCCACCTTTGTGTTCGTGAACAAGATGGACCTGCCCGGCCCGGGCAGGGAAGCGCTTCTGACCCAGCTGAACCGTCGGCTGGGGGATGGCTTTGTGGATTTTGGGGCAGAGCAGGCCGACCGGGACGAGGCGCTGGCTCTCTGCGATGAGCGGCTGATGGAGACGATGCTGGATCGAGGAAGCCTGACCGATACCGACCTCATCCCCGCCATTGCCCGGCGGCATGTGTTTCCCTGCTGGTTTGGCTCAGCCCTGAAGCTGCAGGGTGTGGATGCGTTGGTGGAGGGCCTGGACCGCTATACCCGCCCGGCCCCCGCGCTGGAAGCCTTCGGGGCCAAGGTGTTCAAGGTGAGCCAGGATGAGCAGGGGAACCGCCTGACCTGGCTGCGGGTGACCGGCGGCGCGCTCAAGGTGAAAGCCCAGCTCACCGGAGAAGCCGACGGGGAGCCATGGGCCGAAAAGGCCAACCAGCTGCGGCTCTACTCCGGCGCAAAGTTTACGCTGGCAGAGTGCATCGGCCCCGGCCAGGTGTGCGCCGTTACCGGCCTGACCAAAGCCCGCCCGGGCGAGGGTCTGGGGGCGGAACGGGACAGTGACCTGCCGGTGCTGGAGCCGGTGCTGAGCTATCAGGTGCTGCTGCCAGAGGGTGCGGACGTGCATGCCGCACTGGGAAAGCTCCATCGGCTGGAAGAAGAGGAACCCCAGCTCCATGTGGTCTGGAACGAGACCCTGGGCGAGATCCATGTCCAGCTGATGGGCGAGATCCAGCTGGAGGTGCTGAAAAGCCTGCTGGCCGAGCGGTACGGGCTGGAGGTCAGCTTCGGTCCCGGCGGCATCCTGTATAAGGAGACCATCACCGAAGCCATGGAGGGTGTGGGCCACTACGAGCCCCTGCGCCATTATGCGGAAGTCCACCTCAAGCTGGAGCCGCTGCCCCGGGGCAGCGGAATGCAGTTTGCCACCGACTGCCGGGAAGAGGTGCTGGACAAGAACTGGCAGCGGCTGGTGCTGACGCATCTTGAGGAAAAGCAGCATCTGGGTGTGCTCATCGGGGCACCCCTGACCGATGTGAAGATCACCCTCATTGCGGGCCGCGCCCACCTCAAGCACACCGAGGGCGGTGACTTCCGGCAGGCGACCTACCGCGCCGTCCGGCAGGGCCTGATGATGGCAGACCAGATCCACAAGACCCAGCTGCTGGAGCCGTGGTATGCCTTCCGGCTGGAGCTGCCCTCTGACAACGTGGGCCGCGCCATGAACGATATCCAGAACATGGGCGGAAGTTTTGACCCGCCCGAGACCGGAGCCGACGGGGATACCACCCTGCTCACCGGCACCGCACCGGCCTCCACCATGCGCAGCTATCCCATGGAGGTGGTGGGCTACACCCGGGGCAGGGGACACCTGACCCTGACGCTGGACGGCTACCGTCCCTGCCACAATGCAGCAGAGGTCATCGAGGCTGCGGGCTATGAGCCGGAACACGACCTCGACAACCCGGCGGATTCGGTGTTCTGCGCCCACGGGGCCGGATTTGTGGTGCCCTGGGAGCAGGTGCGCAGCCACATGCATGTGGACAGCGGCTGGGGCAAGACTGCAAAGACCGAGGAAACGGTGCAGGCCCGTCCCCGCCGGATGGTCGCCTATCGTGCTACTTTGGAAGAGGATGCTGAGCTGCTGAAGATCTTTGAACAGACCTATGGGCCCATCAAGCGGGACCCGCTGGCGGCGTTCCGCCCCACCCAGAAGCGGGAACGCCCTGATTTCAACGCCGAGCAGTGGGAGATCCAGCCCGAATACCTGCTGGTGGACGGCTACAACATCATCTTTGCATGGGACGAGCTGAACGCACTCTCCAAAGAGAGCCTGGAAGCGGCCCGCCACAGGCTGATGGACATCCTCTGCAACTATCAGGGCTTTAAGAAGTGCGTGCTCATCCTTGTGTTTGATGCCTACCGTGTGCCGGGCAGCCCCGGCAGCATAGAGCAGTACCACAATATCCATGTGGTCTACACCCGGGAAGCCGAGACCGCCGATATGTTCATCGAGCGTGTCACCCATGAGATCGGCAAGGGCCGCCGCGTCCGTGTGGCCACCTCCGATGGCATGGAACAGGTCATCATCCTGGGCCATGGTGCCCTCCGTGTCTCTGCCCGCATGTTCCATGAAGAGGTGCAGGAGGCGGAGAAGGAGATCCGGAGGTATTTGCAGGGAACGGATTAAACCTCTCCGTCATTGCTTGACAAAGAGGGCGAGCTTTACGAAATGCCAAGGGCCCCCCTACTAGTGGGGGCTGTCACGCAAAGCGTGACTGGGGGGTTAAACCACAGTAGGAAAGGAGCAGCCTATGTTCGAAACAACTTCTGATTTTGTTTGGCAGAAGATCCAGCCCCGCCCCCGGGATGCGCATAAGGGGACCTTTGGCTCCGTGCTGGCGGTGGCTGGCAGTGCGTCCTACCGGGGCGCGGCGGCGCTGGCCGTGGAAGGTGCCCTGCGCACAGGGGCCGGTATCGTTACGCTGGCAAGTGTGGAGCCGGTGCTGGCGGCGGTGGCCGCCCGCCTGCCCGAGTGCTGTCTCTGCCCCTGCGAAGCGGGGGCCGAGGGCGGCATCTCGCCCCAGAATATTGAGCATATCCGGCGGCAGAAGGCCTCTGTTCTGCTGGTGGGCCCCGGGCTGGGCTATACGGCCCAGAGCGCGGCCCGTGCCGCCGAGACCCGAGCGCTGGTAAAAACACTCCTGCCCGGCTTTTCCGGCAGTGCAGTGCTGGATGCGGACGGACTGAACGCGGCCGCTGACCTGCTCCAAACAGAAAAAATGCTTCACCCTCAAGGAGAACTGATTTTAACGCCCCACCCCGGCGAGATGGCCCGGCTGACCGGACACTCTGCGGCAGAGATCAACGCGGACCGGGAAGACATGGCGCTGCGCTATGCGAAAGCATGGAATGCTGTGGTGGTGCTGAAGGGGGCGCACACCGTCATTGCAGGGCCGGATGGCCGCTGTGCGGTCAATCCCACCGGCAACCCGGGGCTTTCCCGGGGCGGCAGCGGGGATGTGCTGGCGGGCATGACCAGCGCCCTGCTGGCCTGCGGTCTGCCTGCCTTTGAGGCCGCTGCCTGTGCCGTTTATCTCCATGGTGCTGCTGCCGACCGTGCCGCTGTCCTGCACGGGGAAACCGGGATGCTCCCGCATGATCTGCTGGATGCGCTGGGTACCCTGTTTGCTGAAAACGGGCGCTGAGCAGGGGGACGATCCCATCAAAAAAAGAAACGCTTCCTTTCCTCTGGATTTGTGTTATACTGGAGCTATCCAAAACACAACGATCTGCCGGAAAGGAAGCGTTTCTTTTATGGTTCCTGCACTGGAAAAAATTATTGCCGAGAGCGACCGCATCGCCTTTTTTGGTGGCGCGGGGGTCTCCACCGAAAGCGGCATCCCTGATTTCCGCAGCGTGGACGGCCTGTACCACCAGAAGTACGATTACCCGCCCGAGACCATCCTGAGCCACACCTTCTGGGAGGAGAACCCCGAGGAGTTCTACCGGTTCTACCGGGATAAGCTCATTGTGAAGGGGGCAAAGCCCAACGCTGCCCACCTGCGGCTGGCAAAGCTGGAGCGGGAGGGCAGGCTGAAAGCCATCGTCACCCAGAACATCGACGGCCTGCATCAGGCGGCTGGCTCCAAGACCGTTTACGAGCTCCACGGCAGCACCCTGCGCAACTACTGCGTGAAGTGCGGCGCGTTCTACGATGTGGACTTCATTGCCAACAGTACCGGCGTGCCCCGCTGCCCCAAGTGCGGCGGTATCGTCAAGCCGGATGTCGTTCTGTACGAGGAAGGGCTGGACGAGGAGGTGCTCTCCGGGGCCGTGTCTGCCATCCGCAAGGCGGATACCCTCATCATCGGCGGCACCAGTCTGGTGGTCTACCCGGCGGCGGGGCTCATCCGGTACTTCCGGGGCCGCCATCTGGTGGTCATCAACATGCAGCCCACCGGGGCCGATGCGCAGGCCGACCTGTGCATTGCAAAGCCCATCGGTCAGGTGCTGAGCGAGGACGTATTGTTGGAGGACTGAGATGAAAGCTGTCATTCTGGAAAGCTATGTCATGGAGGAAGGCGACCTCGACTGGTCGGGGGTAAAGGCGCTGGTGCCCGATACCGTCAGTTATGTCCGCACGGCCTACGAGGAGATCGCCCCCCGCATTGGAGATGCGGACATCGTTCTGCTGAACAAGTGCCGCATGAATGAGGAGATCTTACAGCAGTGCCCGAACCTGAAATGGGTGGGCATCATCGCCACGGGCACCGACAACCTGGATCTGGAAGCCTGCCGCCGCCACGGCGTTGCAGTGGCCAATGTGCCGGGCTATTCTACCTACAGCGTGGCCCAGATGACCTTCAGTCTGCTGCTGGCCATCTGCCAGTGCGCGGAGCGCTACAACCGTGCCGTCAAGCAGGGGTGCTGGCAGCTGGATATCCCGGAGAGCATCGGCCTGCTGCCCCAGATGGAGCTCTGTGGTAAGACCTATGGCGTTTACGGCTATGGCAGCATCGGGCGGCAGTCAGCCCGCATTGCCAGAGCCTTTGGCATGGAGGTGCTGGTCTGCACCCGCACCGTCCGGCCCGAATACGCCGCCGACGGTGTGGAGTTTGTGGATTATGATACCCTGCTGAGGCGGTGCGATATCCTCAGCCTGCACTGCCCGGCCACGCCCCAGACCCGGGGCCTTGTCAACGCGGAGGCGCTGGCGAAGATGAAGCCCGGGGCCATTCTGCTCAACACGGCCCGGGGCGCGCTGGTGGATGAGGAGGCCGTGGCAGCGGCCCTCCACAGCGGTCAGCTGGGCTTTTACGGGGCCGATGCCTTTGTCACCGAGCCTCTGCCTCAGGAAAGCCCCCTGCGGGCAGAACCCCACGCTATCCTCACACCGCACATTGCGTGGACGACCCGGGAGGCTTTGCAGAACCTGATGGACATTACCACCCGGAACCTGCGCACCTGGCTGGAAGGAAACGGCGAGCACATCGTCAACAGATAAAAAGGAGAGATGAATTATGCAGGCAACCATTTACAACGAATTTCTGACCCTGACCGTGGATACCCATGGTGCCGAAGCAGTCAGCCTGAAAAATGCCGCCGGGCAGGAGATGCTCTGGCAGGCCGACCCGGCTGTCTGGAAGCGCCATGCCCCCATCCTTTTCCCCTGGACGGGCAAGCTGACCGGCGGGGCCTTTACCCATAAAGGCAAGACCTACCCCGGAGGGCAGCACGGCTTTGCCCGGGACGTGGAGCACACCCTGCTCTGCGCCGAGGGCGACACCATCCGGCTGGAGCTGCGCTCGGATGAAAAGAGCAAGGCAGAGCGCTTCCCGTTTGATTTTGTTCTGACCAGCACCTTCCGGCTGGAGGGCAGGACGGTGCACCACACCCTGACCGTCACCAACCCTGCCGATGCCGCCGAGGAGCTGCAGTTCGGCATCGGCTACCACCCGGCGTTCCGCATCCCCTTTGATGACCAGCACACCACCACCGATTACGAGTTCCGCTTCGACCAGCCGGAGAGCCCGATGATCCTGGACGCTTACCCCAACGGTCTGCTGACCGGCAAGTGCGGTTACCGGTGGAAGAACGAGCAGAGCATTCCCCTGACAGACGATCTGTTTGAGAACGACAGCTTCTGCATGGCCGGTCTGCGCAGCCGCACGCTGGGCATCTACGAAAAGGACACCGGCAAGGGGATCGTCTGCAATGTGGAGGGTTACCCCTATACCCTCATCTGGTCGGCTCCGGCAAAGCCTGTGCGCTTTGTCTGCATTGAGCCGTGGCACTCCCTGCCCGGTGCCCAGACCGATCCACAGGAGTGGAGCCAGCGCGCCGCTGCCGCCTGCCTTGCCCCCGGCCAGACCTGGGAGACCACCCTCAGCACAACGTTTGAGCGCTGAAGCAAAGTTTGGCAAAGAAATGCAGGAACCCCTTGACAGAGGGGACTGCATTCTGATTTAATTAGAATCGATAAAAGGGAGTAAAGGGCATCCCGCAGGGCCTGCGGGGTGCTGCATGGCAGCGTCATCACGGCAGAAATGCCCGATGTCATGTGTTGGCTTGAGACTTTTGTCACAGACAGAGTGCTGTGGCAGGGGTCTCTTTTTTCTTGCCCGGCACCGGAACACAAGGAGGAAAAATAAATATGGATCTTCTGAACACATTCGCCAGTCTCTTTTCCAATTTTGGGAATCTGACCTGGCAGATGGTGGTGATGTGGGGCATCGGTGCACTGCTCATCTACCTTGCCATCGCCAAAAAGATGGAGCCGAGCCTGCTGCTGCCCATGGGCTTTGGTGCCATTCTGGTCAACCTGCCCCTCTCGGGTGCCATCACGCAGGGGGATACGGTCGGCCCCATCTCTGCATTGTTTGAAGCGGGCATGTCCAACGAGCTGTTCCCGCTGCTGCTCTTCATCGGCATCGGTGCCATGATCGATTTTGGCCCGCTGCTGGAAAAGCCGTGGCTGATGCTCTTTGGTGCGGCGGCCCAGTTCGGCATCTTCTTTACCCTGTTTCTGGCGGGCTTCTTCTTTGACCTGAAGGATGCTGCCTCCATCGCTGTCATCGGTGCGGCAGACGGCCCTACCGCCATTTTCGTGGCCAACACGCTCAACTCCCAGTACCTCGGTGCCATCATGGTGGCAGCCTACAGCTACATGGCGCTGGTGCCCATCGTGCAGCCGCCCGTGATCCGGCTGCTGACCACGCAGAAGGAGCGCCGCATCCGGATGTCCTATGAAAAGGGCAGTGTTTCCCAGCTGACCAAGATCCTGTTCCCCATCGTGGTCACGATCATTGCAGGCATGGTAGCTCCAGCCAGTGTGGCGCTGGTGGGCTTTTTGATGTTCGGCAACCTGCTGCGGGAGTGTGGGGTGCTGAATGCGCTGAGCGAGACCGCCCAGAATGTGCTGGCAAATCTCATCACCATCGTGCTGGGCCTGACCGTTGCCGGGCAGATGACCGCCGACAAGTTCGTGCGGCCCGACACCCTGCTCATCCTTGCACTGGGTCTGGTGGCCTTTGTCTTTGATACGGCAGGCGGCGTGCTGTTTGCAAAGCTGCTGAACCTTTTCCGGCCGGAGGGCAAAAAGCTGAACCCCATGATCGGCGCGGCCGGTATCTCGGCCTTCCCCATGAGCGGCCGTGTGGTCAACAAGATGGGCCTGGAAGAGGACAACCAGAATTTCCTGCTGATGTATTCCATCAGCGTAAATGTTTCGGGACAGATCGCGTCCGTCATTGCAGGCGGCCTGATCCTGACCCTGATGGCTTAACGGAGGTGATCGCATGCTTCATCTTACTTCGTGGATGACCACGCTGCCGATGATGCTGATCGGGATGGTCGGCATCATCCTTGTCATCGGCATCATTGTTCTGGCAGTGATGCTGCTCAACCGGCTGACGAGCCGGAAATAAAAGAAAAAGGCGATGCAGTTGTTCAAAACTGCATCGCCTTTTTGCTTGTGTAAGTTTACAGAGTCTGGATGGCGGCCTTAATGCGCTGGGCGGCGACCTTGGTCTTTTCGGCATCGCCGAAGGCGGTCAGGCGGAAGTAACCCTCGCCGCACTCGCCGAAGCCGACACCCGGGGTGCCGACCACGCCGCAGTTCTCCAGCAGCCAGTCGAAGAACTCCCAGCTCTTCATGCCGCCGGGGCAGCGCAGCCAGATGTAGGGGCTGTTCTTGCCGCCGCAGTACCACACGCCGCACTCGTCCAGCGCGTCGGCAATGACCTTGGCGTTCTGGCGGTAGTAATCGAGGTTGGCCTGGATCTCAGCCATGCCGCTCTCGGTGAACACGGCGGCAGCAGCGCGCTGAACGACGTAGGGCACGCCGTTGAACTTGGTGGTCTGGCGGCGCAGCCACAGCTTGTTCAGGTTCATGCCCTCGCGCTCCAGCTCGTGGGGCACGATGGTGTAGCCGCAGCGGGTGCCGGTGAAGCCTGCGATCTTGGAGAAGGAGCAGATCTCAATGGCGCACTCGCGGGCACCCTCTACCTCAAAGATGCTGCGTGCCAGAGCGGGATCGGTGATGAAGCACTCGTAGGCGGCATCGTACAGGATAACGGCGTTGTTCTTTTTGGCGTAGTCCACCCAGGCCTTGAGCTGCTCGCGGGTGTAGGCGGCACCGGTGGGGTTGTTGGGGCTGCAGATGTAGATGATGTCAGCCTTCACGCTGTCATCGGGCATCCCCAGGAAGCCGTTCTCCTGGCTGGTGCGGCCGTAAATGATCTTGCGGCCGTCGGTCACGTTGTCGTCCACATAGGTGGGGTAAACGGGGTCTGGGACCAGAACGGTGTTGTCTACATCAAACAGGCCCAGCACATTGGCCAGGTCGCTCTTGGCACCGTCGGAGATAAAGATCTCGTCCTCAGCCAGCTGGGTGCCGCGGCCTGCGTAGTAGCCCTGAATGGCCTGCTTCAGGAACGGATAGCCCTGCTCGGGGCCGTAGCCGTGGAAGCCCTCTTTGGTGCCCATCTCAGCGGCGGCATCCTGCATGGCGGTGACCACGCACTTTGCCAGAGGCTGGGTCACATCGCCGATGCCCAGGCGGATGATCTCCTTTTCGGGGTGTGCTTCCTGATAGGCGGCCACTTTGTGGGCAATGTCCACGAACAGGTAGCTTGCCTTCAGCTCGCCGTAATGGTGATTCATTTTCATAAGTTGTTCCCTCACTTTATATGATTGCCCGCCCTCTCAGGCCGCTTCGCGTCCAGCTCTCCCAAAGGGAGAGCCGATGCAGCGTCTACGCCAGCAGAAGCTGACCGTTGAGCCGCAATTGCCTCTCCCTTTGGGAGAGGTGGCATTGCAAAGCAATGACGGAGAGGGCGAGGATGTTAAACTTCCGCAACTCCCTCGTACACCGTGACAGCGCTGCCGGTCATCAGCAGCTGCCTGCCCGGCAGCACCCGGATGACCAGCTCACCGCCGCGCAGCTGCACATGGATATCCTGCCCGGCGGGGCAGATGCCCAGCTCGGTCAGAGCCGCCACGGTGGCGCAGGTGCCGGTGCCGCAGGCCCAGGTCTCGCCGCTGCCGCGTTCCCATACCCGCATCTTCAGGTGGGCGGCATCCACTACCTGCACGAATTCGGTGTTGATGCGCTCCGGGAAGTTGGCGTGATGCTCGAACGCCGGGCCGATGGCTTCCAGCTTCAGGCTGTCCACATCCTCCACCACGGTCACGCAGTGGGGGTTGCCCACGCTGATGCAGGTCACCTTCCACACTTTTCCCTCTACGGTGAGCGGCTGATCCACCAGCGGGCCTTCGCCCATGTGGATGGCAGGCAGGTCGGCCGGCAGGGTGCTGTAAGCGCCCATCTCCACCTGCCACAGCTGTGCGCCCTGCCGGGTGATGCGCTTGACACCGCTGTTGGTGTCGATGGTCAGGACAGGCTTTTCCACCCCGTGGGTGTAGAGCCACTCGGCCACACAGCGCACGCCGTTGCCGCACATCTGGGCCTCGCTGCCGTCTGCGTTGAAGATGCGCATCCGGCCATCGGCCCCGGGGGTCACAGGGGCGCAGATGCAGATGATGCCGTCTGCACCCACGGAAAAATGCCGGGCAGAGAGCCGCTGTGCAAGTGCGGCAATGTCTGCGGGCACACCGGATGCACGGCAGTCCAGATAGATATAATCATTGGCACAGCCCTGCATCTTGGTAAATGACAATTTCATGGAGCATTCTCCTTTACAGGCGGGACCTCTGCGGCCATGCTGATGCGGCATGGCTGAAAGGTTTGGTTCGTCACATATAATCATAAGAATCAAACGGGCTTCTGTCAAGCAAAAAAGAGGGCTTTGTGCAATTTTCATCGGTTTTTTCTGCCCGTAAAGGGCCGGAATGCAAAACAGGGCTTGACAAGATACGGCCCATGGGATATAAAAAGAGAGAGTGCTTTTGCGCGCCGGAGAGGGCGTGCAGGCAGAGAAGAAAGAATCATTGACAAAAGGAGACCGCGACGATGGATACTTTTGAAAAGATCCGTGCACTGCTGGCAGAGCAGCTGGATATTGACCCTGCTAAGATCACGATGGAGAGCGACATTATGAGTGATTTCGAGGCCGACAGCCTGGATATCGTGGACATGGTGATGACGCTGGAGGATGAGTTTGGCATTGAGGTGCCGGACGATGCCATCGAGAATCTGCGCACCGTGGGCGACGTGGTGGAATTTGTGGACAGCCACAAGGGCTGATAACAGTTTTGCAAAAAGGCCCCGCACCCGCAGCGCTGCACACGGCGGCACTGCAGCGGGGCTTTTAATATGAGCTCGTGCGGAACGGCTGGAACACAGGCGTTTGGCGCACGGCTTAGGAGGATATAACAAAATGGCAAAAGACAACAAGAAGCTTGTGCAGGCGATCACCAGCCAGGAAGAAAACTTTGCACAGTGGTACACCGACATCTGCGTTAAGGCAGAGTTGGTGGAGTACTCCAGTGTCAAGGGCTTCATCATCCTGCGCCCCTATGGTCAGGCCATCTGGGAGCTGATCCAGAAGGACATGGATGCCCG
>OGOG01001437.1_pt1 | contig 23333 bp, 17 predicted proteins | sample 1552581 | NCBI WGS metagenome assembly OGOG01 (sample SAMEA2580152, study PRJEB22360) | human gut metagenome | biome: human gut; feature: human-associated habitat; material: faeces | place: Denmark | collected 2008/2010 | reverse complement strand
TTTTTTCGACAAAGTTTGAGGGAGAAGTTTGGGCAAGGTGTATATTGGGGTGATGGCGGTTGGCGGGCACAAATTATGGGGGGTGGAAGGATGAGCGGGTGCTGGTGGAGGGGTATCATTGGGCCTCTAACAGCTGTTCGCGCATCCATTTCAGGATGCGGCGCTCGCGGCGGGAGATCTGGACCTGGGTCGTGCCGAGGACGCGGGCGGTCTCGCTCTGGGTACGACCCGCGAAAAAGCGCAGCCGTATGAGCTGGCGGTCACCGCTGTCCAGCCTGTCCATCACCTCGGCCAGACCGATGCGGTCCGAGAGTGCTTCCTCCGGGGACTCCACCGGCACGTCAAACTCCCGCAGGCCGTCCTCGTCGTCCACGGGCGTCAGGCTCAGAGTCGGCAGGGCCGCGCGGATGGCCAGTGCAATCTGCTCCGGGGTCGTGCCCAGCGTCTCGGCCAACTCGGTCACGCCGGGCTCCTGGCCGGTGCGCTTGAGGCAGCGCTCACGCTCGGCATTTATTTTAAGGCTCAGCTCCTTTAACGAACGGCTGACCTTGACTGTGCCGCCATCTCGGAACAGCTTTTTGATCTCGCCCAGGATGACCGGCACGGCATAAGTGGAAAAGCAGACGCCGCGCCCGGTATCAAACCCGTCGCAGGCCTTCACAAGGCCCAGACAGCCCGCGGCGTAGAGTTCCTCATACTCGATGCCCCGCCCCTTGAACCGCCCGGCGCAGGCGTGGACAAGGCCGAGGTTTCTCTCAATAAATTCTTCGCGCGGCAGCTGGTGCATATCCGTGGGCATGACTGTCCCCTCCTTCTATATATGTAGGGGGTCACGCGCGGGCATCCAGCCGCTTGGTCAGGGTCACGCGGGTGCCGCGGCCCGGCGTGGAGGAGACCTTGACCTTGTCCATGAAGCTCTGCATGACGGCAAAGCCCAGACCCGCGCGCTCCTCGGCGTCGCCGGTGGTGAACATTGGCTCCATCGCCTTCGCAATATCCGGGATGCCGACGCCGCGGTCCGTGATGGTAATACGCACAATGCCGCCCTCATAGATGGCCGCCGTCATTGTGATGGGGCCGATCTTGTCCGGGTAGGCGTGGACGATACAGTTGGTCACGGCCTCGGAGACAGCGGTTTTCATATCGGCGAGCTGGGGCACTGTGGGATCAAGCTGCACAAGAAACGCGGCCAGCGCCGCGCGGGCGAAGCCCTCGTTGACGGAGCGGCCCGCAAACGTAATTTTTACCTGATTGAGCATCTTCATCGGTGTTCACCTCCGTTCAGGCGTAGGTTATGTGGGCCAGGTCGAGCATCCGCCGCACGGCGCGCGGCGGGTTCTGGACGGTCAGCCGCCCGCCCAGTGCGCTTACGTGGCGTCCGCGGCCCAAAATCAGGCCGACGCCCGAGGAATCCATGAAGGTGACGCCCGAGAAGTCGAGCGTCAGCAGCTCAGGCAGGCGGTCATCGACCTGGGCATCGATCTCCCGCCGCAGTGTCTGGGCGGCGTGGTGGTCTATCTCGCCGCTCAAATAGGCGGCCAGTGTGCCGCTGCCGGGCACGAAGGTTACTTTGGCCATAGGGTTGTCCTCTTTTTTCATTTATAAGGGTATACAGGGTAGTATTGGGAAGGTTGCGGGCCGGGCATGCCCGGCCCCTACGGGGAGAGTTAAAAATTAACGGGTAATTTCCGGGAGGGGTGTTGAGACAAAATAAAAAGCCCGTATCGTTATGATACAGGCTTACGGGTGCGTATTTTGTTGAAATGGCGATGGCCGGTTATTTTTCTGCTTCTTTGAGAAGCAGCGGGCGGGCCTCGGCGGCAAGGTAGAGCGAACCGCAGACAACAACGCCCGCGAGGTTGTTCTCGTCCGCGTAGTCCACAGCCTTGCGGATGGCATCGGCCACACTGTCGGCGGCCTCGGCGTCGGTGTGGAAGCGTGCCTCCTTCTGCAATTCCTCGGCGCTCAATGCGCGGGGGCAGTTGGGCGTGACGGTGTAGACCTTGGCAAAGCAGGGGGCCAGATCGGACAGCATATCCTTATAGTCCTTGTCGGCCAGCACGCCCAGCACACCGACGAGGTTTTCCTCAAAGTCGGCGCGGGTCAGGGTCGCGGCCAGCATTTTAGCACCGTCCGGGTTGTGGCAGCCGTCGAGCAGCAGCAGCGGATGGCGGCGCAGCACCTCGATGCGGGCGGGCATCCGGGCATCGGCAAGGCCCTGCAGAATGGCGTCGTCCGAAATATCATAGCCGAACTCGCGCCAGAGAGCCAGCGCGATCTCGACAGCCATGGCGGCGTGGTTAGCCTGGTGCGTGCCGGGCAGGCCCAGTGCGGCGCGATAGCCGCCGTAATCGATGCGGTTTTCCAGCCGCTTGCCGCGCAGCAGCGTCAAATCGTCCTTATCGGGCGTGATGATGCTCGTGTGCGCCTCGGCAGCGGCGGTCAGGATCGGCCCCATAGCCTCCGCAGGCTGGTCGGGATAGTTGACGACGACGGTTCCTTCTTTTATAATACCGGCCTTCTCGGCGGCAATTTTATCAAGGGTATCTCCCAAAACTTCCATGTGGTCATAGCCGATCTTTGTGATGGCTGCCACGAGCTTGTGGGGCACGACGTTCGTTGCGTCGCAGCGCCCGCCAAGGCCGGTCTCCAGCACGACCAGATCACACTTTTCGCGGGCAAACCAGAGGAACGCCAGCGCAGTGACGGCCTCAAACTCCACAGGCTTCTCGCCGCCCTCGGCCTCGATGGCGTCAATCGCGTCGAGCACCTTCTCCGTCAGGTTTGCCAGCGTGCGGGGCGGGATCATCTCGCCGTCGATCTGGAACCGTTCACGGAAGTCCACCACATACGGGCTGATGGTCAGACCGGTCTTGTAGCCCGCTGCCGTCAGGATGGAGGACGTCATGGCCGCAAGGCTGCCCTTGCCGTTCGTGCCCGCAATGTGGATGCACTGCAGCTCCTTTTCGGGGTTTCCCAGATGGTCGCACAGGTTCTGCATCCGGGCCAGACCGGGTGCGCCCTGCCCCATGCGCGGCAGGGCGTGCAGGGCTTCAATTGCCTGTTGGGTCGTCATTCTTCGTCCTCCTCATAGTTATCCTCGTCGGGTTCGGGGCGGTTCAGCTGTGCCTCGTGGGCACGGTGGGCGGCGCGGCGGGCCAGCCGCTCATGCTCGCGGCGGCGCAGCTCCGCGCTCTCGGCGCGCAGTGCGCGGTTCTCCTGCTTGACGCGGATGAATGCGGTAACACCGCGCACGATCAGCAGGATGATGAGTGCAAACAGCAGGCCCGCCACGACGCCGGACATATCGATCCAGACATCCACCACCGACGAGGTACGGTTGAGGCTGTGCAGCTGGATGGTCTCATCCATCAGCGCCGTTGTCATGCCGCCCAGCAGCGGCCAGCTCATGTGGCGCACAAAATGCTTTGTGTACACGCGGATGCAGAGCATCAGCAGAAAGCCTTCCAGCGCAAACTCCGAAAAGTGCGCGAGCTTACGGATCAGATGCTCCGACAATGGGCCGAGATGCACCTTGGCCAGTACACTGTTGACCAGCTGCATGACGGCCTGGCTGCGTGCGGACGACTGGGCACCGCTTTCCAGTGAGTTGCGAAAGATAAACATAATGCAGGCGATCAGCGCCGCCGTAAATACCACGCGGAACAAGATCAGCCACGGACTGGTTCTTTCTTTTTCCATAATACTCCTTTATAGATACTCCTCTATAAACCTGTATTATAGCACGCAGCCCGCATAAGAGCAAGCGCCCTGCCGCAGTTTTCCTCATACTATAGGCCCGGCCTTGTAAGTTGTCAAGGTATGGTTTTTGTGGTATTCTAAGGAAAGTACCAGTATTTCGGATGTGCGCAGGATGTGCCAGCGCGGCGCGTTCCGGGCGTATGTGCAGGGCGGCAAGGTATTCTTGGAGGATACCGCCACCGGGCAGGTGGTGCCGCTGAACGGCGAGAGCGGCCCGGCCAACACGGAGCGACGGGCAGTACCGCACCGGGAGGACAGGCGCGGCAGCCGCGTGGAGCGGATGTTCGGTGCCCGCGACACTTGGAAAAGCGCCGACCCGGACGCAGACCAAGGGCCGTACAGGGGCTTTTTGATTGTGCAGTGCGAGGAGTGCGGCGCGATCAAGGCGTTTTGCGCCAAGCATGAAACATACGGGTACAAGTGCGGCGAGTGCGGACACGAAACGCCGCTGGAAAAGCTGCGCCCGCTGTTTATGCACTGCAAGTGCGGCAAAAGCGCCAGCCGCGCCCCGGCGGGCGAAAGCATTGAACAGCGCCCGGAGGAGATCGACGAGCGGGAGGAGTTCGGCCATTGGGAGGGCGACACTGTGTACAGCGGCAAGGGAAAGCGAAAAACAACCCGCGCCCTACTGACCCTGACCGAGCGCAAGACCCGGAAAGAAATCATTATAGCGATACCAAACCGCAAGGCTGAAACGGTGGTCAAGGCGCTGGACGCGCTGGAACGGAAACTTGGTGCCCGGCGGTTTAGGGCGATCTTCAAAAGCATTACCTTTGACAACGGCACCGAGTTTGCGGCGGCGGAGGAGCTGGAACGCTCTTGTGTCAACAAGCGCCTGCCCCGGACTAAAGTGTATTTCTGCCACCCGTATTCCTCTTGGGAGCGGGGCACCAACGAGAACACCAACGGCATGATTCGGCGGCGGTTCCCCAAGGGCACGAACTTTGCGGCGGTGACGAACGCGCAGATCGCGCAGGCCGAAAACTGGATAAATAATTATCCACGGAAGATATTAGGGTACAAGTCAAGCGAGATCGTATTTAGAGAGTGCCTGCGGGAACTGGGCATTGCGGCATGATGGGTAGATAAAGAGAGCAAAATATAGATAAATCGTTGAAAAAGGCGTGATGTGTTATAGTCGGTGCAATAGAATAGGGGTTATAACAGGCTGCCAACAAAAGAGTGAATGTTGACGGCTTTGTTGTGGTGCGATAAAATGTACAAAAATATAAGCAAAAAGTTGTTGCATTTGACTATTGAATTTTTCGGCCCGACAGATTTGCGCACCCGCCCTTGACAAATCCGCCGCATTGCGGTACATTATAAGGTACAAATGCAGTGCGAAAGAGTGTGCCCGCGTCGTACCTTTGCAGCAAGCCGGGGAGAATGCAAGCCCGGTACGGTGCGGCGGGTGCTGTCACTTTCAAGCAGGCGCGGTGAGAGGGGCTTCTCCCCTGCCAGCCGCGCACGGGGTTGCCGCCGTTATCAGGGCAGGCGGGCTTGTCGGCCTGCCGCAAAGCGGCCCGATCGGGCAACTTGGGTGGTACCGCGACTTGAGCTTTTCAGGCCGTCCCATGATAAACTCATGGGGCGGCCTTTTTTATTTTGTCCAAATGTAAAAATCACGCCCCGCACATTCACGAGGAGGTTTACACTATGCCGAAGGAACTCGCCAAACAGTATGCCCCGCAGGGCACCGAGGATCGCATCTATCAGAACTGGTGCGACAAGGGGTATTTCCATACCCAGATCGACCGCAGCAAAAAGCCGTTTACCATCGTCATGCCGCCGCCGAACGTCACCGGCCAGCTGCACATGGGCCACGCCATGGATGAGACCTGGCAGGACATCCTGACCCGCTACAAGCGGATGCAGGGCTATGCCGCGCTGTGGGTGCCCGGCACCGACCATGCGTCCATTGCCACCGAGGCCAAGGTCGTCGCCAAGATGCGCGAGGAGGGCCTGACCAAGGAGATGGTGGGCCGCGACGGCTTTCTGGAGCGTGCCTGGGACTGGAAGAACACCTATGGCAACCGCATCGTCAGCCAGCTGAAGAAGCTGGGCTGCTCCTGCGACTGGCAGCGTGAGCGCTTCACGATGGACGAGGGCTGCTCCGACGCCGTCAAGGAGGTCTTTGTCCGTCTGTACAACGAGGGGCTGATCTACCGCGGCAACCGCATGGTCAACTGGTGCCCCCACTGCAACACCTCGATTTCCGACGCCGAGGTCGAGTATGAGGCCAAGGAGGGCAGCTTCTGGCATCTGCTCTACCCCGTCAAGGAGACCGGCGAAATGCTGGAGCTGGCCACGACCCGCCCCGAGACGATGCTGGGTGATACCGCTGTTGCCATCAACGCCGAGGACCCGCGCTACAAGCACCTGCACGGCTGCCATGTCGTGCTGCCGCTGCTGGGCCGCGAAATTCCCATCGTCTGCGACGAGCACGCCGACATGGAGAAGGGCACCGGCGTTGTGAAGATCACCCCCGCCCACGACCCCAACGACTTTGAGGTCGGCAAGCGCCACGACCTGCCTATGATCCGTGTACTGACCTACGACGGCCACATGACCGGCGCTGCCGACAAGGCCTCCGTCGATGCCGAGAAGGCGGCGGGCCGCGCTGCTGCCGACGAGCCGGACGTGCTGGACTGCGGCAAGTATGCCGGCATGACCGCGCTGGAGGCCCGCAAGGCCATTCTGACCGATTTGGAGGCCTGCGGTGCGCTGAAGGAGACCGAGCCGCTGACCCACGACGTGGGCACCTGCTACCGCTGCCACTCGGTCATTGAGCCGATGGTCTCCAAGCAGTGGTTCGTCAAGATGGAGCCGCTGGCCAAGCCCGCCATCGAGAGCGTCGAGAAGGGCGAGATCAAGTTCGTGCCCGAGCGCTTCACCAAGAACTATATCAACTGGATGAAGGGTGGCCGTGACTGGTGCATCAGCCGCCAACTGTGGTGGGGCCACCAGATCCCCGCCTGGTACTGCGACGACTGCGGCGAGACCGTCGTGGCCAAGGAAGCCCCCTGCACTTGCCCCAAGTGCGGCAGCTCCAACATGACCCAGGACCCCGACACGCTGGATACCTGGTTCAGCTCTGCCCTGTGGCCGTTCTCCACGCTGGGCTGGCCCAACGAGAACGCCGAGGATTACAACTACTTCTACCCCACGAACACGCTGGTCACCGGCTATGACATCATCGGCTTCTGGGTGTCCCGCATGATCTTCTCGGGTCTGGCCTACACCGGCAAGGCACCGTTTGACACGGTCCTGATCCACGGCATTGTCCGCGACAGCCAGGGCCGCAAAATGTCCAAATCCCTGGGCAACGGCATTGACCCGCTGGAGGTCATTGAGCAGTACGGCGCGGACGCGCTGCGCATGATGCTGATCATCGGCTCCACCGCAGGCAACGATATGCGCTACAGCGATGAAAAGGTCCTTGCCTGCCGCAACTTTGCCAACAAGCTGTGGAACGCCTCCCGCTTTGTGCAGATGAACCTGCCCGAGGACTTTGAGCCGGGTCTGCCCGAGGAAAACCTGCTCGACATGAGCGACAAGTGGATTTTGTCCGAGCTTGCGAAGGTCGCCGCCGAGGCTACCGCCAACCTCGACAAGTACGAGCTGGGTCTGGCCGCCGAGAAGGTCGAGAACTTCATCTGGGAGGTCTACTGCGACTGGTATATTGAGATCTGCAAGACCCGCCTGAACGGCGAGGACGCGGCAGCCGCCGACGCGGCCCGCAAGGTGCTGGTCTACGTGCTGGACAAGGCGCTCAAGCTGCTGCACCCCTTCATGCCGTTCATCACCGAGGAGATCTATCAGGCTCTGCCCGGCAGCGCCGAGACCATCATGAACGAGAAGTGGCCCGGCGACGAGAACATGAAGGTCTGGGCCGAGGACTGCGCCGACTTTGAAAAGCTGATGGACTACATCAAGGCTGTCCGCGCCATGCGTGCCGAGATGAACGTCCACCCGGCCAAAAAGACGAGCATGGTCATTGAGACTGCCTCCCCCGCCGCGTTTGAGAAGGGCGGCGCGTATCTGGCCCGCTTTGCCTTTGCCACCGACGTGACGGTCACGGCAAAGTACGAGGGCAGCACCGACGGCATGGTCAACGTGGCGACCCCCGACGCGAAGGGCTTTATCCCGATGATGGAGCTGATTGACCGCGACAAGGAGCTGGCCCGCCTGAACAAGGAGCTGACCAAGGCTGAGAAGGAGCTGGGCATGTTCACGAATCAGCTGAACAATCCGAAGTTCGTCGAGAAGGCCCCGGCGAAGCTCGTCGAGGAGACCCGCGCCAAGCTGGCTGCCGCTCAGGACAAGGCCGCCAAGATCAAGGAGAGCATTGCGGCGCTGGGGTAAGTCTGAAGGCTTCCCCCGTGGGGGAAGCTGTCACCGCAGGTGACTGATGAGGGCAGCGTTTCCGCCGCAGCTCGTTCACGGGCAATACTGGCACACTCGCCCCTCATCCGGCCCTTCGGGCCACCTTCCCCCGTAGGGGAAGGCTTTTCAGCCACAAACAAAAAATAACCCCGCCCCGTCAGGAACTGCATCCTGACGGGGCGGGGTTTTCTCGTTACAGCACAAAAATTACAGAGGAATAGTTACAAGGGCAAATTACTTGCGGCGCTTGCCCTTGCCGCCCTTGCGGGTGTTGGTCTTAGCAGCGGCGGTCTTGACGGCCTCGACGGCCTTCTCGGCAGCGGGCTTGGCAGCCTCAACAGCCTTCTCAACGACAGGCTCGGCAGCCTTGACGGCCTTCTCGACGACGGGCTTCGCAGCCTCGACGGTTTTCTCAACGACGGGCTCGGCAGCCTTGACGGCCTTCTCGACGACGGGCTTCGCAGCCTTGACAGCCTTCTCAGCGGCAGGCTTGGCAGCCTTGACGGCCTTCTCGACGACAGGCTCAGCAGCCTTGACGGCCTTCTCAGCGGCAGGCTTGGCAGCCTTGACGACCTCGGTGGCGGCCTTCTCGGCAGCGGCCTTGGCCTTAACGGTGGTGGCCTTCACGCTGGTCTTGGGCTTGCGGGTGACCTCGTTGATGGTCCAGAACTGGTTGTCACCGTTGACGTCAGCCCAGATCTGCAGCACGGTGCCGTTCTCGGTAGCCATGCCGGGGTCCAGCAGCTTGCCGGCCAGGTTGGACTTGATCTTGACGCGGCCATCGTTGGTAGGCTCCACGACCCACAGCTGGCTGGATGCCTGGGCACCCTCCCACTGGTGGACGCGGGTGCCGTCGCTGACGCCGCCCATGTCCAGATCCATCATCTTGCCGGTGAAGCGGTTCTGGATGCGGTAAACGCCGTCGCCTGCTGCGACGAAGTTCCACTGCTGCCACTCAAAGTTGGCGTTGTCCATCAGCTGGATCTTCGCGCCATTGTCAATGTTATAGTCAGCGACCTCAACGACCTTGCCGTTGGCGGCGCTGATGGTATAGAACTTACCCTCGGTAAGTACGGTCTGTGCAATCTTCTTCGGTGCCATATTTGTTCCTCCTATAGGTATATCATGTATATTATGCGGCAAATCTTGTTTGTAGTTTCCCTCATGCCGCGTGGTCAAACACCGCTTTTTGCGTGTCTACGTATCCTATTATAACCACTTTTTACCTTCCCGTCAACTTTTTGGCGCTGTTGCGGCATTTTGCACAAAAACCGCCGGGACGGCAGATGCTATCCCGGCAGTTTTGATTGATTTTATGCCGTTTTGCGGCTTTTTTCGACCTCTCTGCGTTTAAGAGTTCTCGGCAAAGTTGCCGGTGTACAGGCGGTAATAGCGGCCCTTCTGGGCGATCAGCTCGTCGTGGGTGCCGCGCTCAATGATACGACCCTGCTCCAGCACCATGATGCAGTCCGAGTTGCGCACGGTGGACAGACGGTGGGCAATGACGAAGGTCGTGCGGCCATACATCAGGCCGTCCATGCCGTCCTGCACAAGTTTCTCGGTGCGGGTGTCGATGGAGGACGTTGCCTCGTCCAGGATCAGCACCGGCGGGTCTGCGACAGCCGCGCGGGCAATCGCCAGCAGCTGGCGCTGGCCCTGGCTCAGGTTCGTGCCGTCGCCGGTCAGCATCGTGTTGTAGCCTTCGGGCAGATGCTTGATGAAGGTATCCGCATTCGCGAGCTTCGCGGCGGCCATGCACTCCTCATCGGTGGCGGTCAGGCGACCATAACGGATGTTCTCCATGACCGTGCCGGTGAACAGGTGGGTATCCTGCAGGACGATGCCCAGAGAGGAGCGCAGCGCGTCCTTCTCAATGGACTTGATGTCGTGGCCGTCGTACAGGATCCGGCCCTTCTGGATGTCGTAGAAGCGGTTGATAAGGTTCGTGATCGTCGTCTTGCCCGCGCCGGTGGAGCCGACAAAGGCGATCTTCTGCCCCGGACGGCCATACAGGTTGATGTCATGCAGGACGATCTTCTTCTCGTCGTAGCCGAAGTCCACATCCTTAAAGACGATGTCGCCCTCCAGCTTGGTGTACCGGGGCTTGCCGTCGGCATCCATGCGTTTCCACGCCCACATGCCGGTGGACTCGTTCGCCTCGGTGACAGTATCGTCCGCTTCGTACTTGGCGTGGACCAGGGTGATGTCGCCCTCGTTGACCTCGGGCTTTTCATCCAGCAGCGCAAAGATACGCGCACCGCCGGCCAGCGCCATAACGACGGAGTTCAGCTGCATGGCGATCTGGCTGATGGGCTGGTTGAACTGGCGGGTCAGCACAAGGAAGCTGGCGAGGCCGCCCAGCGTAAAGCCGCCGAAGCCGTTGATAGCCAGCGCACCGCCGAGGATGGCGCAGAACACGTAGGACAGGTTGCCCAGCTGGCCGTTGACGGGCATTGCTACCAGCGAATAGGAGTTTGCCTTGTCGGCGCTGTGGAACAGCTCATCGTTGAGCCTGTCGAACTCCTCAATGGCAATTTCCTCATGGCAAAAGACCTTGATGACCTTCTGGCCGTTCATCATTTCCTCAATGTAGCCATTGACCTTGCCCAGCTCCTGCTGCTGCTTGATGAAGTATTTGCCGGAGTTGCCGGTCAGGTACTTCGTCGCCAGCAGCATGACGCCGACCATCGCGAGGGCCAGCACCGTCAGGGGGACGCTCAGATAGAGCATCGAGGCCAGCACGCCGACGAGGGTCACAACCGTGTTGACGAGCTGCGGCAGGCTCTGGCTGATCATCTGGCGCAGCGTGTCAATGTCGTTCGTGTAGACCGACATAATGTCGCCGTGGGCGTGGGTGTCAAAGTATTTGATGGGCAGCGTCTGCATGTGGGTGAACATCTCGTCACGCAGGTCCTTCAGCGTGCCCTGGGTGATCCTTGCCATCAGGCGGTTTTGCACAAAGACAGCAGCGATGCCGACGCAGTAGATGACTGCCACACGCAGGATAGCCGCGGCCAGGCCGCTGAAGTCCGTGCTGCCCGCCTTGAGCAGCGGCAGAATGTAGCTGTCGATCAGCGTCTGGGAGAACATGACGCCCTGCAGCTGGGCGAACACAGCCAGCAGAATGCAGCAGAGCACCACAATGACCTGTGCCTGATAGCGGCTCATGACATAGGCGAGGATGCGCTTGAACACCTTGCCGGGGTTTTCGACCTTGGGGCGGGGGCCATTGCTGCGCCCGCCGGGGCCGACCTTTACGACTTTAGGCTGCTGTGCCATTATGCCTCCCCTCCCTTCTCATCAAAGTCGCCGGAACCTTTGGTCTGGCTGTTGTAGACATCCTGGTAGATGGCATTTGTTTTCAGCAGGTTGGCCGGGGTGTCAAAGCCGCTGACCCTGCCGTTGTCGAGCACGAGGACCTTGTCCGCATTTTCCACGGAGGAAATGCGCTGGGCGATGATGAACACCGTCGTGCCGGGGATTTTTTCCGCAAACGAATGGCGGATCTTTGCGTCCGTCGCGGTATCGACGGCGGAGGTGGAGTCGTCCAGGATCAGGATGCGGGGCTTTTTCAGCAGTGCGCGGGCAATGCAGAGACGCTGCTTCTGGCCGCCGGAGACGTTGTTGCCGCCCTGCTCGATGTGGGTCTGGTACTTGTCGGGGAAGCGCTCGATAAATTCATCGGCGCAGGCCTGCTTGCAGGCGTCCTCGATCTCGGCGTCGGTGGCGTCTGGGTTGCCCCAGCGCAGGTTCTCGGCAATCGTGCCGCTGAACAGCTCGTTCTTTTGCAACACCATGGCGACGTTGTTGCGCAGGGTGTCGAGGTCATATCTGCGCACATCAACGCCGCCGATGGTCACGCTGCCCTCGGTCACGTCGTACAGACGCGGCAGCAGCTGCACAAGGCTGGACTTAGCCGAACCGGTGCCGCCAATGATGCCGATGGTCTCGCCGGACTTGATGTCGAGGTCAATGTCCTCGAGGGCCTTCTCGCCATCCTTTTTATAGGCAAAGCTGACGTGGTCGAACTTGACGGAGCCGTCCCTGACCTCCATAACGGGGTCCTCGCCGTTCGTCAGGTCGGACTGCTCGTCCAGCACCTCGGCCACGCGCTTGGCGGAGGCTGCAGACATCGTGATCATGACGAACACCGTGGACAGCATCATCAGGCTCATAAGGATGTTCATGCAGTAGCTCAGCATGCTCATCAGGTCGCCGGTGGTGAAGGTCGTTGCGCCGGAGCTGACGATGAGCTGGGCACCGATCCAGGAGATGAGCAGGATGCAGCTGTAGACGGTCAGCTGCATGAGCGGGGCGTTCCAGGCCAGGATCAGCTCGGCACGCATCAGCAGATTGCGCACATTCTCGCTGGCCTTGCGGAACTTCTCGCCCTCAAACTTCTCGCGCACATAGGCCTTGACAACGCGGATGGCGGAGACATTCTCCTGCACGCTCTCGTTCAGGTCGTCGTACTTGCGGAATGCCTCGCCGAAGTACTTGGTGGCGCGGCTCATAATAAAGGCGAGCGCGCAGCCCAGCAGGATGACGGCGATCAAATAGATGTTTGCCAGCCGACGGTTGATCGTGTAGGACATGATCAGCGCCACGATCATGCTGGCGGGCGCACGCACCGACATGCGCAGCATCATCTGGTAGGCGTTCTGGATGTTGGTGACGTCGGTGGTCATGCGGGTGACCAGGCCCGCGGTGGAGTACTTGTCAATGTTGGCAAAGCTGAAGGTCTGAATGTTGCGGAACATGCCGCGGCGCAGGTTGCGGGCAAAGCCCGTGGCTGCGTGGGAGCCGGCCACCGCGCCCAGAATGCCGAACAGCAGGCCGAACAGCGCCGCGACGACCATCTGTGCGCCGACGGTGTAGATGACCTGCATATTGCCCGGCGTGACGCCGTTGTCAATGATGGAGGCCATCAGCTTCGGGATGATCATTTCCATGATGACCTCCGCGATCATAAAGATCGGCGTCAGCACGGAGACCAGGCGGAAGCCCTTGGTTTCACGTCCGAGTGTTTTTAACAATTGGTATTTCCCCTCTCTTGGTTGGTATTTTCCTCTTGCAGGATGTGCTGTGCGTTGCGCAGGGTCTGCTCCAGCACAGCGCGGGCCGCGGCGGCCTGCTGCGGGTCAATGCCGCTTTGCAGGTCATCCTCAAACCGCGCAATGCTTGCCTCGATCTGCTTGTGACAGGCGCGGCCCTTCTCTGTGGCGATAAGGCGCTTTAAGCGGGCGTCTTTCGCCACGGCGCTGCGGGTGATGAAGCCATCCTGCTCCATGCCCTGCAGTATGGCGGTGACGCTGGAGCGGCGGATGTTGAACCACTGCTCAATGTCGCGCTGGTAGACGTCGCGGCCCTGGCGCTCGGCACGGACGATGTCGCCCAGCACCATGCCGCGCACGCCCGACAGCTCCGAGCTGACCTCGGCGTTGATGCGGGCATCCAGCGCACGGCGGATGAGCCGTGAGGTCTGGTTCAGCAGTGCGCCGAAGTGGACATCCGCGCAGCAGCCGCAGTCATCATGCGATGATTCGTGCATTCCTTCCCTCCTTTACGATTTTTCGGTCCAAGAAGTTAGATTTCGAATTGTTCGCTTTCTAACTGTTCGTTTGCGTACTTTACCAGTATAACACCGGATCGGGGAATGTCAAGAGGGACGGCGCAGAGTTTTTTGTATAGTGCAGCGGCAAACGGGCAGAGCCCCGTCACCCTGCGCTGTCCCGATTCAACGTAGGGGCGGATTCCATATCGGCCCGTGCCCGGCTGTCTTTATTCGCCGTTTTCCCTCTCCACGCCCAGATACGGCAGCACCTTTCCCAGTACCTCGGCGCACACCGGCCCGGAGAGCGCGCCGCCGCTCGTCGTCCAGCTGTGGGGCTCATCCAGGCAGACCAGCACAGCGACCTTGGGGTCGTCGATGGGCGCAACGGAGACAAAGCTCGCAATGCGCGCGCCCTCGTTGGCGCTGTCCAGCTTTTGGCTCGTGCCGCTCTTGCCGCCGATGCGATAGCCCGCCAGCGCGGCCTGCTTTCCCGTGCCGCCTGTAACGACACCCTCCATCAGACGGCACATCGTGGCGGAGGTCTCCGCGCTGATGACGCGGCGCTTCACCGTCGGCTGCACTTCCTTCACAACAGTGCCGTCAGGCGCCGTGATTTTCGCCACAACGTAGGGCTGCATCAGCTCGCCGCCGTTTACCACCGCACAGACCGCCGTGAGCATCTGCAGGTAGCTGACCTTGCTGCTCTGCCCGAACGAGCAGCTCGCCAGCTCCACCGGGCCCATCCGGTCCGCCGTGTAGTATTCGCTGCGCCTGACCTCGCCCGGCAGGTCGATGCCCGTGGCCTCCCGCAGGCCGAAGGCCGCAAAGTAATCGCAGAAGCGTTCTTTTCCAAGCCGCGCACCGATCTGGATAAAGCAGGGGTTGCAGCTGACAGCCAGCCCCCGGGCGAAGGTCTCGGTGCCGTGGATATGCCCGTTTGCACAGCGGAACCGCGTGCCTGCGACGGTTATTTTACCCGCGCAGGTGAAATAGTCCGTGGCCTTACACGCCCCGGAGTCCAGCGCCGCCGACGCCGTGATGAGCTTGAACACACTGCCCGGCTCATACAAGTCACTGATGGCCTTGTTGCGCCACTGTGCCTGCTGGGCCTTTTGCAGCGCGGCGCTGCGCTCCTCGCCGGTCAGGGCATTCACAGCATCACGGACTTCCTTGTTTATAAGGGTCCGCGGCGCGTTCGGGTCGTAGTCGGGCTGGCAGGACATCGCCAGCACGGCCCCGGTGTGGACGTCCATCACGATGCCGACGCCGCGCTCGGCCACATGATGCTCCGTCACAGCGGCGGACAGTGCGCTTTCGAGCCAGTGCTGAATGTTCGCGTCGATGGTCAGCGTCAGCGTGCTGCCTGGCACGGCGTCCACCAGCGTCTGGTAGTGCGTCGGCATATCGTAGCCCCAAGCGTTCTTGGCGGTCAGGATGCGCCCGTTCTGCCCGGTCAATTCGTCGTTGTAACGCAGCTCCAGTCCCCACAGGCCCGCGTTGTCCACGTCGGTAAAGCCTAAAATGCCGCCCATAAAATTCCCCTGCGGGTAGACGCGGCGGGTATCCTGCCGAATTTGTATGCCGTCCACACCGTTCGCCCGGCACCAGTCCCGCACAGCGTCGGCCATCGTCTTATCCACGCGGCGGCGCAGCAGGCAGTCGTTGGAGGTTCGCTGGCTGAATTTGGCCAGCGTATCGGCGTAGTCCAGCTCTAAAATTTCGCTCAACGCCCGCGCAGCCGGTTCTACGGCGTCGTCGGCCATCTCCCGCGGGGCGGCGCGGATGGTCCAGCAGGTCTCGCTGGCGGCCAGCAGCGTACCGTCGGCGGAATAGATCTCCCCGCGGGCGGCGGGCAGCGTGGCCCCGCGCAACTGCTGGTCGGCGGCGCGTGCCGCGTAGCCGCCGGGGTCGCACAGCATCAGCACAAACAGCCGCACCGTCAGCCCGCCCAGACACCCCACCGCCAGCACCGCCGCCAAAAGCCGCATACGCAGGCGCATTTTTGTATTCTGCTGCGGCGTGATCGGACGCATAGCTCCTGCCCCCTTCCCCATAGAACAGCCTATGAGTGTTCCACTGGCAAAATGCTGAATTATCGCCGGAAAATTCTCTGTATTGTCGATTGACCGTTTAGACACATAAGGTGTATACTGTTAATAACAGATTTTGATATTTAATTGTCAATGTCCGAGAGAGCTATTTTTAAAGGAGGCAAACCCTATGGCTAGATTTACTTTACCCCGTGACCTTTACCACGGCCCCCACGCGCTGGAAGCGTTGAAAACGCTGCCCGGCAAGCGCGCCATGATCTGCGTCGGCGGCGGTTCGATGAAGCGCTTCGGCTTCCTGGACCGCGCCGAGGCCTACTTAAAAGAGGCCGGCATGGAGGTAGAGCTGTTTGAAGGCATCGAGCCCGACCCGTCCGTGGAGACGGTCATGAAGGGTGCTGCCGCCATGGAAAAGTTCCAGCCCGACTGGATCGTCGCAATCGGCGGCGGCTCCCCCATCGACGCAGCCAAGGCCATGTGGATCAAGTACGAGTACCCCGACATCACGTTTGAGGATATGTGCAAGGTGTTCGGCATCCCGCCGCTGCGCCGCAAGGCCCACTTCTGCGCCATCTCCTCCACCTCCGGTACGGCCACCGAGGTCACGGCCTTCTCGATCATCACCGATTACCAGAAGGGCATCAAGTACCCCATCGCCGACTTTGAGATCACGCCCGATGTCGCCATCGTTGACCCCGAGCTGGCCCACACGATGCCCAAGAAGCTCGTCGCCCACACCGGCATGGACGCCATGACCCACGCCATCGAGGCCTACGTCTCCACCGCAAACTGCGACTTTACCGACCCGCTGGCCCTGCACGCCATCGAGATGATCCAGGCGGATCTGGTCGGCAGCTACAACGGCGATATGGATAAGCGCGACGCGATGCACAATGCCCAGTGCCTGGCCGGTATGGCGTTCTCGAACGCGCTGCTCGGCATCGTGCACAGCATGGCCCACAAGACCGGCGCGGCGTTTGCCGATTACGGCGCACACATCATCCACGGCGCAGCCAACGCCATGTACCTGCCCAAGGTCATCGCCTACAACGCGAAGGATCCCACCGCCAAGGCACGCTACGGCGTCATTGCCGACAAGATGCACTTGGGCGGCGGGAACGACGACGAGAAGGTCGCGCTGCTCATCCAGTATCTGCGCGGCATGAACGACGATCTGAACATTCCGCACTGCATCGGCCACTACGGCCCCGACTCCTACCCCGCCGAGCAGGGCTTTGTCCCCGAGAACGTATTCCTCGAGAGACTGCCCGAGATCGCAAAGAACGCGATTGCCGATGCCTGCACCGGCTCCAACCCGCGCCAGCCGACCCAGGAGGAGATGGAAAAGCTGCTGAAGTGCTGCTACTACGACACCGAGGTCGACTTCTAACCACCGCCCCTCTGCGGCTCCTGCAAGCCGCCGCATGATCTGCCCCGGCCACCAGCTTTTGTGGCCGGGGCTTTTTGCCGCCGCAAAAGTGAGCAAAATCCTTGCGATTTGATTTTTGCGGATTTTTGCTGTACAGTTTGCAGCTACAGCGTCCGCGGGCATTTTTTGTACAAGTGTCAAATCCTTGATTTCGCATAGATTTTGCTGTATACTAATGGTGAAATCCAAGTAAAAGAGGATGGGAGTTTACCATGACATCCACTGCAAAATCGCAAGGTCCCCTGTTTACCAGGCGGGCGCTGTTCACCCTGATCTGGCCCCTGCTGCTGGAGCAGACATTAAGCGTCACGATGGGCATGGCCGACACGCTGATGGTCGCCGGTGTGGGTGAGGCCGCTGTCTCCAGCGTATCGCTCGTGGACAGCCTGAATATTTTGATTATTCAGATTTTGTCCGCGCTGGCTACCGGCGGTGCGGTCATTGCCAGCCAGTATCTGGGCCGCCGGGATGAGGAAAACGCCAGCCGCAGCGCCGCCCAGCTGTACAGCGTGCTGGGCATCTCTACGGTTGCGGTGGGTGTTGTCTGTATGCTGCTCTCCCGCCCGATCCTTCGGATGGTGTTCGGCAGCATTGATGAGGATGTCATGCGGTTTGCGCAGCAGTACTTCCTTATCAGTGCGGTGTCCTACCCCTTCATCGGCCTGTACAACGGCGGCGCGGCGCTGTTCCGTGCGCAGGGCAACAGCCGCATCAGTATGCTGGCCAGCCTTGTCATGAACGTCATCAACATTGCGGGCAACGCGCTGCTGATCTACGGTTTCGGCATGGGCGTTATCGGCGCGGCGCTGGCCACGCTGATTGGGCGTGTGTTCGCCGCGGTGTTCATCCTGTGGCAGAACCAGAACCTGCACAATCCCCTGCGCGTGCAGCGTTTCGCTGACCTGCGGCCCCGGCGCAGGCCCATCATGCAGATTTTGTCCATCGGCATCCCGTCGGGTCTGGAAAACGGCATGTTCCAGATCGGCAAGCTGTGTGTCAGCAGCCTGACGTCTACCTTAGGCACCTCGGCCATCGCGGCCAATGCCGTGGCAAACTCGGTCTCGACGCTGGCGAACATCCCCGGCAACACGATGAGCCTTGCCATGATCCCGGTCATCGGGCAGTGCCTTGGCGCAGGCGAGAAAAAGCAGGCACAGCGTTATTCCGTCACGCTGCTGGGCATCGCCATCACGGGGCTGACCGTCACAAACGCGGCGCTGTTCTTCCTGATGCCCGAGGTCGTGACCTGGTTCAACCTCTCGGCGGAGGCATCCGCCATGTGTACCCACGTGGTCCACTGGTTCAACCTGTTCAGCATCTTCTTCTGGGCGACGAGCTTTACCCTGCCCAACGCCCTGCGCGCGGGCGGCGACGCCAAGTTTACGATGTCGGTCAGCATCGTCAGCATGTGGCTGTTCCGCGTGATTCTGAGCTATATCTTCGTTCTGCAGTTCCACTTAGGGCTGACCGGCGTCTGGTTCGGTATGTTCATCGACTGGATCTGCCGCAGCCTGTGTTTCCTTGTGCGGTTTGCCCGCGGGAAATGGATGGAGCATAAGGTGATATAAGACGCAAAAAACTCCCTGCCCGGTGCGGACAGGGAGTTTTCTATTGTATGGCGTGGGAAATTACTCCACCATATACTCAAAATCAATACGGCCCAGCGCCACATCGGCGGCGGCGACCCGGATTTTCATGGAAGAACCCAGCATCCAGCTCTTGCCGGTCAGCGGGTCCAGCATGCTGACGCCGTCGATGACCTGCGGTTCACCCTTGCAGAGCTGCGCGGCGGGGACAAAGCCCTCCACCGTGTTGTCCAGCTCGACAAAGACGCCGCGGGGCGTGATGCCGGCCACCGTGCCGGTGTAGACCTCACCGAGATGGTTGTGCATGTACTCGGCCTTGTACAGGTCCTCTACATCGCGCTCAATGCGCACGGCGGCGACCTCCTGCTTGCTGGACTTCTCGCTGGCCTGCTGGGCAAACTCGTTGAAGTCGCGCTGCAGCTGGCTGGCGGAGACACCGTTCAGCATCTCGGTCAAAATACGATGAATCGCCAAATCGGGGTAGCGGCGGATGGGGCTGGTGAAGTGGGCGTAGTCCGCCAGCACCAGACCGTAGTGGCCCAGGGGCTGCGGGGCGTAGCGGGCCTTCTGCATACTGCGCAGAATGCCGGTGTGGACGGGGATCTGGATGGGCTGGCCGCGGGTCTCGTCCAGCAGGGCCGCCAGCTCGAGCTGCGTCGGGATGGGGTTCTTGAACTTGGCGTTCAGGCCGCAGGCCAACAGCGTGGCGGACAGCTTCTCCATCTTCTCGGCGTCGGGGGCCTCGTGCACGCGGTAGACGAACGGGGCCTTGTTCGTGCGGCCCGCGTTGGCGGCGCACTGGTTCGCCAGCAGCATGAACTCCTCGATCATGCACTCGGACGTGCCGCGGTCACGCTTGACAATGTCGATGCAGCGTCCGTTCTCGTCCATGACGAGCTTAGCCTCGTTGGACTCAATATCCATGGCGCCGCGGGCCTTGCGCAGGACCAGGCGCTTGCGGTACAGCTCGTCCATCGTGGGCAGCTGGTCAAGCACAGCCTCATATTTCGTCTTGAGGTCGGTCAGGTCGGCGTCTGTTTCAGATTCCGGGGGCTCCAGCAGGGCGTTGATCTCCTTGTACACGCCCTTGACGCGGCTGCAGATGACGCTCTTGACGAACTTGTAGCTGCGGATCTCACCGTTCTCGTCCAGTCGCATCAGACAGGAGAACGCCAGGCGGTCCTCACCCTCGTTCAGCGAGCAGATGCCGTTGGACAGCTGAGTCGGCAGCATCGGGATGACCTTGTCGGCGTAGTAAATGCTCGTCGCGCGCTCGAACGCTTCCTCATTCAGCGCGGAGCCGGGGCGGACATAGTGGCTGACGTCGGCAATGTGAACGCCCAGCTCGTAGCCGTCGTCCAGCTTCTGCAGGCTGATGGCGTCGTCGATGTCCTTCGTCTCGGCGGAGTCAATCGTGAAGATGGGAATGCCGCGCAGGTCCAGGCGCTTCGCGGCCTCGGCGGGGTCAATCGTGGCGTTGTCGTAGGCGCGGGCCTCCTCCAGCACCTCCGGCGGGAACTCCTGGCGGACGCTGCGGCCATACAGGATGGCCTTGGCGCACTCGGACGCATAGTCGGAGGAACCGAATTTCTCGACAACGGCGGCGCGGTGGTCGCTGTGGCGGTTGCCGCGGTGGGTGATGAGGAAGCCGACCTTGTCGCCCAGGTGCACACCCTCGCTCCCCTGCTTGGCCAGCAGGAACTTCACGTCGCGGCAGCCGTCCGGCTCCACGGCCATGCGGCCATCCTCGGACAGGCAGACCGTGCCCGCAAAGCGGTTGTTCGGGACCGTGACCTCGACGACCTCGCCCTCGGAGGAGCCCTCCACGCGCGGGTGGTCGAACAGCTTGACGTTGATCTTATCGTTGGGCATTGCGCCGTGCAGCGCGCGGCCCGGGATGAAGATGTCGCCCTCGCCGTCGTCGCGGCTGGCAAAGCCGAAGCGCGCGGCCAGCTTGACGAGCGTGCAGGGAATCGTGTTGGGGGCTGCAGCATTCTCATAGGTCGCAAAGCCGGGCACATAGGTGCCGTTGCGCATCGACAGCTCGCCGGTGGCGACCATAGCGGAAACGGTGGTGCGCAGGCGGGAGTTGTCCACCTGCAGGTTGTTCTGCATTTCGCGCAGCGTCATGGGACGGCGCTTGACCGCGTTTAAAATAGATTTCTGTAACGGTGTCATAGTTGCTCCTTTAATTTACGTCGCACCGCCATCCGACGGTGCCCTACCCTTATATACATCCACAAAAAACGGCCCGCCGGGGCGCTGCTTACAAAGCCAAAGCGCTTGGCGGACCCTTTTCATCTTTGTTACCCTGCCAAAATCACAGGCGCGCGCTCAAAACGCAGACGACCAGCGTGACGACAAAGAAAACGACGCCGCAGATCTTGGTCAGCTTGGCCAGCTTGGCGTCCACGCCGCGCTCACGGCCTGCTGCCATCGTGGCGGAGCTTTCGCCCATGATCGCGCCGGACAGGCCCTGGCCCTTCTGCTCCTGCGCGAGGGTGAAAACAACGATCAACACGGACACGGCGATGAGGACGACGCCGAGAACGATCTCATACCAGTTCATTAGATTAGCACTCCTTCTATTTCTATCCACGCCGTCGTGACGTGAAAAGTCTCATGCACCGTACAGTATAGCATAGTTTGCCGCACGTTGCAAGCGCTTTTTTCACGTTTTGGGCGTAAAATCAGTTTTGCAGCGCAATTTGTTCGCCCTGCACCAGCGGATAGCGGACCAGCCTGTCCCCGTCAAGGTTTTCCCGGTGCATATCGACGGCAGTGATCTGGTGGTTGCCGTAGGTCGTGTAGTAGTAAATGCCTCTGTCAGCGTTGCAGCAGCTGGTGTAGAGCGTGATCTCGTACTTGCCGCCGTCCAGCTCACAGCAGCCGCGCTGCTGCTCGACAGCGTGCAGGATGTGGAAGAACTGCCCGACGCTCTCGGCCTCGCTGCTGCCGGATTTCGCGTTCATCCGCACAAAGGCCGCACGCACAAAGCGGGACTGGCTGGACAGATCGCCCGGCAGGCCCAGTGCGCCGAGGCCGCGGCTGTAGACGGGCAGGTCAAGGCCGTCCGCAAACGCAACCGCAGGCGTGCGCGGCGAGAGTGCGCGGTAGTTGTTCAGTGCGAAAAGCTGCTGCGGGAACGGCGGATTGTTCGTCAGTACACCGACGGGGTTATCGTAGATGTGTAGGCCGTCGGCGGTGGACTCCACCACGATGCTCCCCGTTTTGTCGGCAATGAGCCAGTGCAGCTGCGCGAGGGGCAGCTGCTCACTGAACGGGATATTGACGATGTTGGTTTTTGCAAGCAGCGTGCGCACCTCGGCCAGCGTCGCACAGCTGCCCAGCAGCCAGGGGATCAGCTCAAACTGGGCGACGTTGCTTTTGCCATCCTGCGCCGGGTGGTAGACTGCATTGCCGACAAAGTTCAGCCCTGCGATGCCCAGGCCCTTCTCATTGACGGCGTCATAGTAGAGGGGGTACTCCCCTGCCACGTAGGCCATGCCGATCATCGCATATTTTGTGCGGAAGTCCCCCATGCAGCGCAGGCTAAACGGGTAGGCCCGCGGCGTGACGGTGACCTCGTCGCCGTAGGAAAATTCATAATCGAGATTGCGGCCAAAGTAGAAACTGTCGGTTGTATAGGTTGCAGCTGTACACATGGTAAACACCCCTTTAATTATAATAGATGCAGCGCGGCCTTCCTGCGTCGAGAGTGTAAGGGCGGACATGGTTCGCCCGCGGCACATAGTGGCCACCGCAAGGTTCACGGGTCGATGGTGAGCATCGGCCCCTGCATTTTCAGTGTGGTTTATATTGTACCACACCCTGCGCGGGATAATCCACCGCCAAATTGTAAACAATGCGTCCTTGCCGAATCCAACGCCATCACAAAAAATCTTGCGGCGTATAAAAACCTCCCGGTAACAGAAGTGAAATTACCGGGAGAATGAGAAAACAAAAACGCTGCAAACCCCGAAAAAAGGCTTGCAGCGGTGCTTTCTGGCGTCCCAGAGATGATTTGAACCTCCGGCCCCACGCTTAGGAGTATGGCTTACCATGTGATACACGGTTCGGATGTAACTTCCAATATCATCCCTTACGCAGAATGACTTGTAGTAAACGAACTTTATGGTGCAAAACACCTATTCTGACGCAGTTTTATGTGTCCGTTGGGTGGTCCTATTAGCAAATTCTTAGCAAGAGGACACCCAGCCAAAGCCGATTGCTACTGCCATTCTTCACTCCCTTAGTCAAAATGACAAGGCAAATACATGGAGGTTACTATGGACAAGAAAGAGAAAAAGTCACTGCCGGAACCGCGCACATACACCGTGGAACAAATTGCGGCCATGCTCAACATCGGTCGCACAACCGCATATCAGCTCGTCAAGCAGGAGGAGTTCAGGATCGTCCGCATAGGAAATGCAATCCGCGTTTCCAAGAAATCTTTTGACGAGTGGCTGGAAAGTTTGGAATTGTGAATATCGCAAGAAACGCCGTAGGCTCAAAAAACCTATGGCGTTTTTTTATACCCATTTTTGAAGGAGGCTGGCAATGAAACT